>FWWL01002795.1_pt1 | contig 34418 bp, 16 predicted proteins | sample 2228331 | NCBI WGS metagenome assembly FWWL01 (sample SAMEA103939775, study PRJEB20133) | metagenome
GAGAGCGCGGACCCGGGACTCCAGGCCCTCTCGAGGGACCTGTGGGACCACTGGGAGGCCCTGTGGACCTTTGTGAGAGTGGAAGGCGATGACTGTAACATCGCCGAAGGCGATGTCTCTAACATCGCCGAAGGCGATGTCTGTAACATCGCCGAAGGCGATGTCTGGAACAACCAGGCCGAGAGGGCGCTTCGCCCGGCGGTCCTGTGGCGGAAGTGCTCATTCGGGACCCGGAGCGAGCGGGGCAGTCGGTTCGTCTCACGCATCCTCAACCGTGCTCCAGACGGCCAGGCGGCGGGGACTCAATCCCCTCGACTGGCTCGAACTCGCCTGTCGCCATGCCGCCACCGGCCTCGATCCTCCTCCGCTCGCTGCCTCTTGCCAACGCTCCAGTCGCCTTGCCACCCTACCCTTGTCCCCGATGAGGGGGGTGAACGGTCACAGAACACCTTCGAGCGCCTATGCATCCCTGAGGCGGAGGCCTTCGGATACATGTCCGACGGCGAGGAGTCCTGACCCGTGGGCGGTCCGCCTTCTCGGATCGGCTCTACCTTCACAACGACTTCGGTGGCGAAAGGAGTCGGTCTGGGCAGCCCTCCAGGAACTCCGCGATGCGTTCGAACTGTTTTTCGGGCGAAATGTATCGGAAGCGGCGAGGTTGCTGAATATGCTCATCCGGAGCCCGACACCCGTAAAGACTCCCATCGCCCGAGGGATCACATTCGCAGAGGAGAAGGTCGAAATCATAAGTGTTTTGCTCCTCGTTCCAGACCATCGAGTAGCCGGGAACAGGGAACAGGGAAAACGAGCCGGGTCTCGGCACGCGCTCTCCGGATTCTTCGTCTTCGTCACAGAACGGCTCTACGGGCGGATAATCGTCGGGGAAACATCGTTGATACCACGCCTGGTCATCGCACGCGGTCCCGTAACAATACTCGCACACGCCGGCCTGGCGGCACGAGTTACCGCTCACCTTGCACCAGTCGTAAATGGGCGGCAGATCGTCCAACCCCGCGTCCTTCATGCTCTTGCTCGCAATCGTTCGCCGGATCGGTACCGGTGAATGTCTGTCGCTGACGCCAGCGCAGACCTCACTCGCATCCATTCCCAGGATGAAGTCGAAATCCTCTTCGGTAAACATCAACACCGGGCCGCAAGCGTACGTCTTCACCGCGATGTTACAAGATTTCATGCCTTTGAAGTCTTTGAAAATTACATATTGAACGAATGGTCCCCATTGCGTAAGCATCTCTCTCTTGGGAGGATTCGCCCACGGTTCCTTCGAAGTGCAAGGGGGATAACGCGGCTCGGTCATCAGGACATCATCCGAAAGGAAAGGGTCAACTTCGTCTTGCCACCGGGCTCGCGCCTCTTCCAGCGGCACCGTCAGATGCTCCGGGGGACATGGAGGAAAGTACTTGAGACCATGGAAGTCTGGAAACCATTCTATGCCCAAATCCGGAGGAAAAAAGCGCTCCTTATTGAGAGCCAAGACCGCCGAAGGGTCGGCGTTCTTCCCCTGGTCTGCTCCAGCCATGAGGTACTGGCCGTTGTGGATGACGGGTTCATAGACCAAAAGCGGAAGGACACCAAACGCTGTCGGTTGGAAATCGCACACTTGGGCCAACACAATATTCACCGGGGGCAGGCACTCGAACCCGACCGGGCACTGAGCGCCCTTCGGAAGTCCCCACTTTCGCTCGGGGTCGCCTCCAAAGAAAAGACGTTCATCTGGCGGCACAGCAAGCGAACCCAGAAATGGACAACCGAACCAACTCTCCATTTCGCCGGTATCCATCGAGCACAAACGTTCGCCGAACCACGGGAAGAAGAAGGGATGATCGCAACAGCACGGTGGTAACTCGTTCCGAACGGCATCATCGCCGGCGCGATCGGCCAGGGTCACATCGGAGATCTCGTCGGTTTCAGCGCTGACCTCTACATCCTCTGCACGCCTCTCGCTGCCACATCCCATGATGACGACCAACAGCAACAAAGCCACCATGTCTCACCTCCCTCAAGGCAACTCGTGCTGATTCCCCCACACGAGTCCGCATCCAACCCAAAGCGTATAGGAGGCCGGCGCCTCGACGGCCTGCACCACAATGAAGTAGTCGCCGTGCCATGGGGCCACGAAGGACAGATGCGCGCCGGCCTTTTTTCGCCCCTCCGCCACAAGCCCGCCATGTTCATCCGTGGCCAGGGTCTCCCACAGATTGGCGATATTTGCACCAGGCACGATCTTTCGATGTTCTGGCGTACTATCTCGTGCATCCCGTTCCACCCAGAGTCGTACAGAACCCGCCGTGGCATGGACATCCACGATGCACAGTTCCTGGGTCTGAGCGGACTTGCGATAGAAGTGTTTTCCTTCGACGCTGCTGATGGTGCCAGTCACGCCGATGACCGGAAGCGGTGTCGGCACTCCCAGATCTCCGAGAGAGGCCGCCGTGTCCTGACTGCCCCCGACCTGGGAGGTGTTGGTCCAGAAAACCGAATACTGATGGTTCCATCCGTAACCGGGTTCACGGCTGACCTTCAAGTAGTATGTCCCTGGCTCTTTTCCAGGAAAGTTGAACGGTTTGAGACTGGACACGACCTCGTCAATCAGCGGTTCACTTCCGGAGTGATGCTGCAAGAAGACGTGGACCGGATTGGTACCCGGTTGGACCAATAGGGAGATGTTGCCGGAGGAGAACATGGTCTGGTAGAACCAGTCGGCGTCACTGCTGTGATTGATCCTCCCGGTCACGGTCCCGGGCGGCATGGGGGATGCGTCGGCCTGGACGTTGGGAAAGTCGTCGGTCCGCGTCTCGATGACCAATCTGTACTGGGCGCGGGAACCAGCGGTGCTGTTGAAGCCCCTTCTCAGAACCACGCGGTAGGGCGAAGACGACGGGGGGGTGTAGCGCAGGCAGGGGAAGAGACTTCCATTCGGGGGCATTGCGGAATCTGCGCAGTTGTCGTTGGAACTCACGATCTGATCGCTCGCATCTCTGATCTCCATGAAGGGATTCACGTCTGCTGCCGCCTGAGGTCCTGGCAGCACGTAGATGAAATACTGGACCCCCTCCCTCCCCAACAGCAGGAACTTGTCACGGTCCGTGGTGTAATCCAGGGACAGATGATCACACTGCGCCGACGGATCGCGGCTCAGGCAGGACGCCGCCGACTCGCTGAACGGACCGTGACGCAGCCCGTAGCCCCATCCCCTGAAATACGCCTCAGTGCCGTGAGTGTCGAGCGGGATGATCGGCGAATACCACGTCACGTTCGTCACATCGTCAAGCCAAGGAGCGAAGTCGAGGTCCGCATCATCGGTGTTATCTGGTATCGCTCGCGTGCCGAGGCCATAGCATCTCATGAAGCCGGGGTCCCAGTCACTGACGCGGTCGTGCCACGCCTTACAAGCCTCGAAGGTCAGGTGGTAATCAGGGCTCCACGTCGAAATCGCCGTTTGAAACAACCGCCCGAAATACGTGTCGGCGAACGCTCCCCCACCGCATTCGGTGTAATCGAAAGTATTATAACAATATTCGTCAACCATTCGAAGATTCCCGAGGAACATCGCCTCGCCAATATGATTTCTAAGAACCTTCATTCCCAAAGGAAGCCCGCTTGATAGAAGGAAATCAAACCATGGATTGACCCAGACGAACCTGGTCGTGTACGCATTGCAGTTATCCTCTCCACATCCACAGTCGTAGCCGGTTGGATAGGCCCGATGGAGGATGTTATCGCCTGCCGGATTCGGAGCCGATGGCGGGCGCCCATAGAAGTGAGCATCGTAGGCCCCACTTGTTTCAAACCAGCCCGTGGAGTAATGGGATAGAGCCGCGATTGCCTCCGTCAGTGCCGCTGAACCCACCTCTGGCAGATCCCAGAAAACATGGTGTGAAACATCGTTGTTGTGTAAAAAACGATCGGCAACGTGACCAAACTCATGAAATAGAACTCCTCTCGAATGGGTCTCGTGCAGATAATTACTGTTACGCTGTTCATAAGAGCATAATCCCGCGCTTACATCAACTCGCTCGGCACTCCAGGTTGTCCCAGCATAAACATGGGTGTCCAAGCCAGTGCCAAACATGCTCATGGCCTGTCCCACGCGAACGAGTGTCTGACCCATCGGTACGCCAAGCCAGTCCTTCCAGAAATGCTGCGCTATCGCGGCATGGTAGAAGACCTCCTTTCTCCTACCTTGGCGCCATGATGGCCCGACATGCTGGCGGATTTGGGCCTCGTTCACTAGAAGGCACTGGATCCAGGAGTTGGCGGGGGACCAAACGGTGTCGAAATCGGTCTTGGTTTGCTGATTCCTCCAGTTTCCAGTGAAATAATAATGCAAGTTGACGAAATTTGCGCAAGATGGGTCAGATGCACACTCGATCCACACATTGTTGGAGCAGTAACCGCAGAGTTCATTGTTGCCGGAGTGACAGAACTGGGCTCCCGAGACACCGGGACCAAGCATTGCGACCTGATCGAGATCCGGCGAATCACCCCGGAAGCGATGATCGAGAATCAGGCTACCAGGAGGATTCTGGAGATCGACGTTTCCGTGATAGTCGGCGGTCTTGAGATAGAATGAACCAGCAGCTCTCCAGACGCCATCGGAACCCTGGCCACATGGAATCCATTCTATCCAGGGCTCGTAGGCGTCCGCGTATGGGAACGGTTTCAGCGGTCTCGACGAGCCCGCGATATAGGCCTCGTGCGGGTTCAGGGCGGGTGTCCAGACCCGGAACTCCGACGGACCTACGACACGGAGGACGTCTCCATTCATGGCGTCGAGGATGACGAGCGCCTGCTGGGTACCCAACTCGAACAGCACCACCCGCCAGGCCAGGAGCGGGACGTCGAGGTGGCGATAAATGAGCAGGGTTGCCTCATGCTTTTCGGGCACCACGTTTGCCGCGATGGCCGCCACCGCCAGCGCGGAACCTTCCTCAAGCCAAGGCTTCGAGTCGTTGAGCATCAACGCGAGGTCCCGCTGGACCGAGGATTGGACCGCAACCACACAGAGCGGCTCGCCCGCTCCAGGTTGCCTCAATTCGAGGGCCTGTGACTTCGCTCCGCTATCTCCTGGTCGAAACGACGGACCACCAGAATACTGGAGGAACACTCGCAACTCGTCGGGTACGACCGGGATTCCCTTGTAGTGCCGTTCAAGGATCGCCACATAGCCCTGATTCACTTCGCCAAGGCCCAGAGGCTCGATGCGGAGGTTGAACCAGTCGTCCCTCCCGGCACCCGACAGGGCCGACAGCGGTTCGAGCAGGTCGTGGACGACCCATGCACCGACCGAGGTTCCGCCCTGGGTGCACCAGGCGGTCTCGGAGAAACGAACGAAGCGAAGGTCGCCCTTCGGGCTTATCGAGACCTCGACATCAGGGTCGGCCTGCCGGAGGAAGTCCAGCGCCCCACGTTGATCCTGCGTCAACGCCCTTTCCATGTCCCGCGGTACTTCTCGTGGACGACCCGTTTCGTTGCCGACCCAGAGACCGGCTTTCAGTGACGCCCCGATCCCGTCCGGAGCCGCAGGACAGCCGGGCAGGCACGCCATGACCGACAGGAACAGTCCGACTGAACGGACCCCCAAGCGATTCTCCTTCTTCCTCAAATGGTTCACGGCAGTCCCCCGCTTGTCTCACCAATTCGCTACCGAACGGTTTCTGTCATGTCAAGAGCCTCGGTGGTTGTGGCAGACCTTGTCGTCGCCTGTCGAGATCCGTGAGAGCCTGGACATCGTGGTCGGTGGCGGGCGTGGCGGCGGCGGCGGGCACGCCGCGCCGCCCCGGTCCGGCAACTCGTCCTGGACGTCCTTGGAGCCCTGCCGATCCCGTCTCGCTTCGTGCTTGCGGTAGGAGTCGCCCTTGATGACGACGACGCGGGAGTGGTGGGTCAGACGGTCCACGAGGGCGGAAGCGGAGGTGGCGTTGGGGAAGATCGCGCACCAGTCGCGGAAGGCGAGGTTGGTCGTGCGGATGACGGGGTTGGACTCGTCGCGGCGGTTGACGAGCTGGAAGAGGATTGCGGTCGCGGCGTTGTCGTAGTCGGGGTAGCCCATCTCGTCGATGAGGAGCAGAGCCGGCCGAGAGTATCTGCGGCGAGTTGCTTGGGGAAGGTACCTTCTCCGGGGAGCCTGCGACGCGGGGGACCGGGGGTGCGTCTATAGGTCATCGTAGTCCTCCAGCGATGGGTGAACGACGCGCAGGGCGGTGAGTTCGGGGCGTCCCGCGACGAGCACGGAGGTCGTCAGCCTCCGTCCCTGCGCTCGCCGCCCATCACCGGCATCCGCCCGAAGAACGCCCAGTCCACCTGACCGTACTCGCCCCGCATGACGTGGAGGCGGCGAGCATGGAAGCGGGGAACGCGGGGTCGGTGGCGAGGAGGAAGCGCAAAGGGAAGGGGAAGGTCAGGACCCACTGGCGGTAAGGGGCCTCTGGCAGGACGCTATCCACCAACTCCGCAGCGGTCTCGGCGGTGCGTCGTGCCCAACAGCGGGGCCCCGACTCCCAGGCGAAGCCCTGAAAGGGCGAGCCTGGGGAGGCCGTGCCCACCGGGAGGGGCACGGCCGATAGACGGGGAGGCTGTGCCCTACCAGACCGGCGCGTCTGATCGCCGTGGGGACAACAGGGCGGCCCTTGCATGAGAACGCCACAAGCCGGTCGAGGCCGCACTCGGGACAACGCATACGGGCGGAGCCCTGAGCGAGAATCCCACACCCGAGGAAGCGGCGAAACTCGTGCTCGATGAAGTGGGGATACCGGGCCCCCTCCTCCGAGCGCTGGCGGGATTCTTCGAATAGGGTCTTGAGGTGCCGGCGGACCACCTCATATAGGGCGGTCTTCTCGGGCTCGCGGCGGCGGTAGTCCCGAGGAAGTGGCGCCCAGGCACTTCCGGACTCGCGCTCGTAGGTCACGGGCGGGAGGTGGAGGTCGGAGGGCTGCGTGCGAGGAGGGGCGACCACGGTCGCTTTTGGACCCGTTCGTGCGACCGATCGATCGAGGGAAGACCGTAAAGCGTTTCGGAGAAGGACCTCTCGGGCGCGCCGGGTGGCCGGGCCACGGGCCGGCGAGCGGGTGGTCCCGCCAACGGAGCACGGGCCGAGTGGGTGCGCGGCCTTGCAGCGTGAGCACGGGACTCATGGACAGTCCCGTGCATCGGTGTCTCGGAACCTCACCACGACCCCGAAGGAGGGGTTCCACGAAGGACTCGGGTCCTGGCCCACGATCAGCCCCTCGTCGCAGCGAACCTTGGGCCGGAAGGCCGCGGCGAGCAGGCGCGTGTTCGAGTTGGCGAAGAAGGGCGAGGCGCCCCAGTTCGCGATGTGCTGCGGGATAAAATCGGACGACGAGAACGCGGGACCCGTCGGGCGGTGCTCGAGGATGTGATAGACGACCGGGGAACCGAAGGGCTGGCCCAGGACCAAAGCCCTCCTGCCGTCCGGGCGAAACGCCACATCGAGGATGCCACTCCCGCTGCCGCTTAAGTAGGCCTTGTCCCACGTGCCGCTGAACACGTAGAGGACATTGGACGAGGTCCCGGCCACAAGGCCATAGAGCCCGCCCGGCCGCCAGGAGAGCCGCCCCATGTTCCCGTAGCCTGAAAGGCTTCCCGGGGTGGGCACGACCTCGTTGCTGACCTGGTACCACAACTTGGCATCCACCCCGTTCCAGCCATGGACCAGAAGGACCGCCTCGCCGGCCGGTAGGACTCCCTCGGGCACCCAGTCGAGGTCCGTCACCCCGGCAGAGGCGTTGTAGCCCTTGAAGTTCGCGGTCTGGCCCGTCGCGGGATCGAACAGGCAAAGGTAGTTGACGCTATACGTCCCGGATTGACCCGCGATCATCGCGTACTCCCCGGAGCCGTGGAAGCGGATAGAGATGAAGCGCGCGGGCTGGCCGGCCTCGGGGAGGTCCATGAGCGAGTCGGCCCCATCTGGCACGCGCAAGACATGGCCAAAGCCGCCAGCATCGTAGCCGACCACAAAGGCATCCCCTGATGCGGCGAAGGCAACCCGAGTCGGCGTCACCTGGCCGGTGGAGCCCACCAAAGTCAGGGCCTGGAGGGCTTGGGCATCCGGGTCGTAGCGCACAACGACGCGCGATGCGCTCACGAGAAGGGCGTAGTGGCCCTCCGGGTGCCATGCCACGTCCACGAAGTCATCCTTGAACCACGCGTTCGGGACCGCCTCGTAAGCGAGGCGGTGGGAATCTGGCCCACATAGTAGGGTGTCGAAGGTGCAATCCGACCGGCAGGCGAGGCCCCCTGGACCGTATCCCAAGGAAAAACAGGTCTGGCCCCCGAAATCGTCTCCGTCGCACTCCTCCCCTGGGTCGAGTCGCCCGTTTCCGCATCCGAGGGGCGTGTCGGCCAAGTCCCTTGCGTCCGACGGCGCACCTCCATCCAGGTCCGGCGCGACCCCTGGGTCCAAAACGGTCTGACCAGACTCGTCCGACACTGCGTCAGATGCGGTCTCGTCTGCGGGCCCCTTTGCGTCGGGATCCTCGATGGCGATGTCCGCGGCCTCAGTCGGCTCCTCCGATGCATCATCGAGGTGGACATCGGGAGGGGGCAGGTCTTCCTGGTGCTCCGGGGTCAAACCGCCCCCGTCGTCCGGGGCGGGCTCGACCCAGCCGTCGTCCGCCCCCTGGTCCCCACCGACCTTCTTGGGGATGCAGGTCCCGTTTTGGCACGAGGCGTCCGGCGAGCAGTCCACGACCACCCTGGACGACATTCCGTCCGCGAGGCACTCGCGTACGACATTGCCCTCGCAAAACCTGGCGCCCTCGGGGCAGTTCCCGCGACCCGTGCCCTTGCCGCAGGCGACTAAAGCCCACACGGCGGTCACGATGGTGACCCTCAAGGCTCTTTTGGCCAGGCTGGCCATGCCCCGATCATGCCAGAAATGGACCCCTTGGGGGTAAACCGTGGCATCGGTTCAGCCGACGATCAAAAGACGGGGCCGTTTTCCTTTCCGGCCCTCACGGGGGACGAAGATGCACCGGGCCATCTCGAATCGGTTCCTCGAGCGGGTGGACCGCAGGACCTCGAACTGGACCGAGCGCGACGAGGAGCGATTCCAGGAGGCCATCGCACTCGCCCAGGAGGCCCGGCAACGGGTCGAGGCCCACGACCCACAGACGCACGAGCACGGGGTGCGGGTCGCGCAATGGGCCATGATGATGGCGATGAGGTTGCCCGGCTTCGATCGGCGTAGGCTGCGTAGGCTCGAGGTCTCGGCGCTTTTGCACGACTACGGCAAACTGATGGTCCCGGCATCCATTCTCAACAAGCCCGGGAGACTGACCGAGCACGAGTGGGAACTGATCCGGCGGCACCCGGAGATCGGGGCCATGAGCGCGCCGGTGAGCCCGGAGTTCGTCAACAAGGAAGCCATCCTGTGGCATCACAAGCGCTTCGATGGAGGTGGGTATCCGGCGGGCGACCTCAAGGGGCTCGAAATCCCCGTCGAGGCCCGCATCACCTCGGTCGCGGACGTGTTCGATGCGGTGGCCTCCAATCGGGCCTATCACCAAGACGGGAAGGGCCTGGCACCTGGGAAAGCGCTCGAGGTTTTGACCCGCGCCGCGGGCTCGGCGCTCGACCCCACGCTCGTCGCCCTGTTCGAGACCATCGTCGGCGAGACCGCGGATGCGGTCGGGGGCGATGTGGGCTTTCAAACACTGGCTGCGGCCTCGGTCATCCAGGTCGAGGAGGCGCGGGTGCGCAAGTACCTGCGCAGGGAGATCGGGCTCTTCGACCCAAGCGATCCCTTGGGCGGGTCCGCACCACCGCCTGGCCTCGAGGACCGCCTCGTGAGGGCGGTGGTCCGCGCGAGCCTCGACGAGACCTCGGCTCGCAACGTGGTGCGCCACGTCCTGCGGCTGCCCCTTCGAGAGACCTTCCGCCGGGAGGATTTGGCCATGGACGATGCGGACATCCAAGCGGTGGTTCGGCGGGCGGGGAATCACGAGGAGGCCATACTCTACTTGAGGCCCGAGCGGTCGCGCCTGTCCTACCACAGCATCGTGGTCTTCCTGGGGGAGTTGTGGCTGTGCGTGGGGGAGCAGGTGGGGGACCGCACGCGCGTCATGCTGATCCGCTGAATCGGCGCCGGACCCGGTTGCGGGGGCAGTCCTCGAACTGGTAAGGTCTGCCAGTCCGAGGTGCGCCATGCCCTGGCGAAGGTCCCTCGTCTTCGTTTCGCTTCTGTGGGTGGGGTGTCCCTCTTTTCCCAAAGGGATAGGGGACGCAGGCGAACTGCGGGACGACTGGCCGGATACGGGCAGCGATACGCACGAGGCGAGACCGGACCAAGGGGACGCTGGCTCAGACAGGCGTGAACTGAAGGATGGAGCCGGACCTGTCACGCGCGAGGACAACGGATGCGTGCCCCAGTGCTGGAGCCGGGTGTGCGGCCCGGACGGGTGCGGCGGGGTGTGCGGCGTGTGCCCCGAAGGGACCACCTGCTCCTACGACCAGAGCATGTGCGTGTCGCAGACGGTCCAGAAGCCGCTCGGCGGACCCTGCGGGGCCACGGAGGGGTGTCGGCCTCGGGTCGAGTACCCGGGGGGGACCTACCCGAACCCCAAGTGGCCTGGTTGTGCGCACGACCAGTGCCTGGAGGGTCCTTGCGTGTCCGGCTTCTGCTCGCGTCCGTGTCGCCTCTATCAGGACGTGCGGGTCAACGGGACGGACCTCTTCGCGCCGGATGGCATCGAGGACCCGGACAGCCCGGTGACGGACTGCGGCGGGGGGATGTCGGACCTCTTCGACAAGGGGTTCACCTGCGTGCTCGTGGAGGCCGGGGCCGCAGAAGGTCTGTGCTACCCCAAGGCCTCGTTTCGTCCCTGCGAGGGTGCCGGGGATTGCCCCGGAGGGGAGGCGTGCGGCTTTCTCTTGGTCCTGGGAAACCTGGAGAGGCGGTGTCTTGCGGCGCCCGCAGGGGGGAGGGGACTCGCGGAGGCGTGCGGATACGACCCGGTGCAAGGCAAGGCCATCCCTTGCGAGGCATGGGCCTGCTCGCAGGACGGGTGCACACAGGCGTGCTCGTCGGATGCGGACTGCCGGACGGCGTCATGCGAGCCCCACACAGGGTTGTGCGGTGGGACAGGTCCGCGGTGCGAGGAAGACAGCGATTGCAGCGCCTGGGCCTGTCGCTCGGATGTGCTCGTGGAGGACCTTGGGGTGACGGTTCAGGCGTGCGGGCCGCGGGAGTGCCGAAGCGATGCAGAATGCCGGGACCCGGGGTTCTATTGCCTGCACTCGGTGGAGACAGGGGCCACTGACCAGGCGGCATGGAAAGGTCGGTGCGTGCGGCGCCAGGCCGGAGGCAAGGGCCTCGGGGAGCCTTGCAACGACGACCCGGACGACGGGCTGCCAGATGTGGTCTGCGCAGACCGTGCCTACTGCCTGGACGGGTGGTGCGGGGCGATGTGCGCCTCGGACGAGGACTGCGTCGGGGCGGGGACGTCGGGCCAGTTGCGGTGCGGGCTCAGGGAGGTCGGTGAGATGGCGACCTCCTCGGGGGAGCTCTTGGTCCCGGTGCCCCTGTGTATCTACGGGGGGGACTCGTGGCAGCCGTGCGAGGTCCAGGCGGACTGCGAAGGGAAGGGGGTCTGCACCCCGTGGGTCCCGGTCGCAACGGGGCAGGTGGAGTTGCGGTGCATGGAGCCACCGGTCGGAAGCCTCGGCATCGGGAACTGTGGGCCTGCTTCCTGGGGGCAGACATGTGACACTCGGGTCTGCCTCGGGGGCTCCGAGGCGGTTGCGGGGTTCTGCTCGAGACCGTGCCGCGATGCGAAGGACTGCCCGGACGCGATGGTGCTCGGGACGGGGGGCGTCAAGTTCGTGTGCCAGGCGGCGCGCTTCTTCCAGGCGGGGACCGCGTACCTGGCCGACGACTCGTACGTGTCGTGGTGCCTGCCTGTCCCCGCGGAGAGCACGCTCGAACCGTGCGAGCCGCTTGGCGTGTGTCCGGGGTTCGAAGAGACATGCCGGGCCGTGGTGCGAACCGGGGCGCCGGGCGGGCAAGACCAGGTCGAGTACCGTTGCGTTCGCACGCAGGGGGGTGGGACTGGGGCACCGTGCGACCCCGAGCGTGGGGGCGTGGAGTGCGGTTCAGGTGTGTGCGCCCCCACGGCTGTCCGAGGCGTTGGGTTCTGCACCACGCCGTGCGAGTCGGACGCGCTGTGCGCGAGCCTGGGAGGGGGCGCGGCCCGCTGCGTGTCTCGAATCGTCATCCCGCGCGAGCCGCCTGCCGAGCCCGTGTCCGTGCGCGAGTGCCGGGTCGTGGATGCCTGTGTCGTGTGCCAGGACGACCGAGATTGCCCCGACGCCTCGCTCAGGTGCGCCAACGTGGCGGCCCTTCCATACGAAGAGGACTTCCGCTGCGCCCCTGCGTGCGAATCCGATGCGGACTGCGCTTCCTGGGGGGAGGGTGCGGCGTGTCTGGAGGTGACGGCCCCGCTTCTGACCTCGAAGACGGGAAAGGCGCGGGTCTGCGCACCCCTGGCCTGTCCATGAGGGGAATGTTGTACGCGACAAACCGCGCGGGCATCGAGCAGGCAGCGCGCCGGATTGCGCCGTTCGTGCACCGCACCCCGGTCCTCACCTGCTCGGCCCTGGACCGGATGGCAGGCCGGGCCCTGTTCTTCAAGTGCGAGAACCTTCAGAAGGTCGGGGCATTCAAGGCCAGGGGGGCTTGCAACGCAGTGTGGAGCCTGCCGGAGGGCGTGCGGGACGTCGTCACGCATTCCAGTTGCGAACTTCGGCCAGGCCCTGGCGTGGGCGGCTCGCACGCGGGGGCTTCGCGCGCACCTGGCCCTCAATCCTGTGGTGTCACCTTCAGGACCGCGCGCTCGATGCGCCCGGTGTCCGCGTCCGCGTTGTCGCAGACCTCGAGCACCCAGTCGCCCTTGGCTGGCTTGCCCTTGACCTTCTTGAGGTTGTATGTCTTCTCGATGTCGTCCGAACTCCCGCCAAACCAGTAGTTTTTGAGTGTCTGGTACGACCCGTCCGGCCGGTACAGCCGCACTCGGAGGTCGCCGATGTAGGTGTGGCGAATCGTGACCTCGATAGACGCCTTATAGATGACGATGTCGTGGGGCACCGAGATGGTGGCCCGCGCACACGCGCTCGGGGAGTTGTCGGGGATATCCAGGGGCAGCCCCGAGGCCGAGTAGGTCCCCACCTCCACCGTGGGCGTGTCCTGGGCCGCAACCGCAAGGGGGAGGATCTTCTGCTTCACGTATTGATAGTCAACGAACTCATTTTCATACACGCGGTAGTTGTTGGTGTTCGCCAGGGGCTGCCACATAAAGTCCGGGTGCGCATAGACGCCCAGGTCCTGGTCCTTCCACTCCCCGTCCCCGATGACCTCCGCGTTGGGGTCGTCCATAGGCGCCGAGAGCCAAAGCACGTACGTGAGGGTCCGCAGGTCCACCTGCTCGTCGTACATCTCGCGGATCTTGTAGGCCGTGGCGTAGGTCTCGTCGTCAATGTCGTCGCGGTAGTTTTGGACAGTCAGGGTCTCGTGCGGGAGGCCGTCGTGCATCCAGTGAATGGTCGCGGTGACAAGCACTGGATACACCGGTTTCTTGCCGAGGCTCTTGACCTTGCCCTCGCCACTCGAGTAGTCGGTCACCTTGATGTCAACCTCCTCAGGCTTGGCGACGCCGTTTTCGACCTTGTAGAGAGGCTGAACCTTAAAGCGATAAGACTTCACCGGCTGGTTCCAGACCTCTGCGCCCGTGCACTGGTCAATCACGAACGACTTGTCGCGGTTGCCCACCTGGTCCGCGAAGAAGATGTGGAAAGCGGCGGGGGTGACATCCTGGAAGTCCACCTGCTTGCGCGCCTCCTCGTCCTTGTCCCAGTCGTTGCGCGAGCCGTAGAACGACGACGAGCATTCCATCCACGCCTCGGTCAACAGGCCTTTCACGTCGCCTGGCGTGAGCGTCACGCCATCAATCGTCGCGTCGCGCCGGGGCTCTGGCTCCATCACCGCCGCAGCGGCCCAGGCGTTGCAGTGTCCATACCACCCCTCGACTCCGAACTGCCCCAGGCCGTGCTCGAGGATCTCGAACTCGGTCGCGGTGTCCACCGTGAACTCCTTGTCCGCGAGCGACCTCTCGGCCTCCTCGATCTTTTTCTTGTTCTCAAGATATTCCTTGCCCTCCGGAGTGGTGCGCCAGTCCCAGGACGGGTCGCTCTCGTGCTCGGCGAGCATCTTGTTGATGCGATAGACCAGTTCCTGCTGGCGCTTCATCAAGGTCGCCACCTCGGCGTCCTTCTCCAGGACCGCTGCGAGATAAGCCCTGATCTTGTCCCGCTCGATCTTTCCGGTGCGGCCAGAGAGAAGGTCAATCTTCTCGGCCGGGGAGTACAGGGCCGGGTCGTCTTTGTCGAAACGGTCCGTCTTCTCTTTGTACTCGTCGCCCCACCACGAAAGCCCGGTGAGGGAGGGGTCGTGCAGGCGGTAAGCGATGCCGTCCCGCTTGTAGGCCCACCACGAGCCGACCCACACGATCTTCGAGACCGTGCCGCGCAGGGGCAGTTTCGAGAAACGCACCTCCCCGTACCGCGAGTTCGGGTTGGCCCACACCAGCGCCGGGGCCGCCAGAACCAATGCCAGAATCGTCAACAACAGGCGGCTGGTCCTCATGTCGTCACCTCCCCTCACTGTGCGAGGTCCTGGCGGACCAGGACCCCCACGCCCTGGCTCGTCCGGATGTAGAAGGGCCACAGGTCCCCCTTCGCCCAGAACACGAGATCCCCGTTCTCGAAGTCGTAGCGCTGGAAAGTCCTGCTTTGCCAGCCAGGGTCGAAGACCGCGAGGATGTCGGCGAGGTCAGGGGGCACCTCCGGAACTGCCGCACCGCTCCCCTGCACGAGGATGCGCGGGATCGTGTGGGGATACACGCTCGAGCCCGTGTTCAGCGACGACTTCTGATTGACCTCCACGGTGTAGCCGTCCGGGTACTCGGGGTTGAAGATGGTCTCCTCGATCGGGTCCAGGAGGTCGTTCAGTGTGAAGACGAGCCGCGGCTCGTGCTGATCGAGCCGGTCGGGCGCGAACAACTCCGCGTGCTCCGGGGGCGTCGCCTGGGTCACCTCGATCTCGGCCACCTCCCGCATCACGCGGTCAAAGACGTTCTTCGTCACGCTCAGCACCCGATAGCGGAACAGATAGACCTCGCTGGCCGTCTTGCGCTCGGTGGCCAGTTCCGGCGCGGCCATCGCCATGTCGGAGCGGTGGTCAAACCGGAACGCGACGTAGAAGGTGTCTCCGGGCCGGTAGAACCTGTCGGCCATCCCGGTCTGCTGGAAGGCGCTGCCCCCGCTCGGGTCGCAATCGGGGCAGTCGCCCTTGGCCGTCACCTTCGGCTCGCCGCCCGAGGAAGGGGGCGTTGCCGGCCCCTGGGACGAGGCGCACGCCGCGGTGAAGAGCGCGACGGCCAGCGTCCAGGGGGTTTCCTTGGGGAGATACCCTGCCATCTGGTCCTCCTTTCAAACTTCGAGTGTCAGCACCGACCTTCGGGTGCCGATTTGCGCGCACTATTTTCTACGGAATTCCCAGGGTGTCAACCTGATTTCGCTTGGAGAGCAGGTCTGCCAGGTGTCCAACAAGACCAGTCAACTCGGAAGACACGGCCAGGGCCATGACGGAGGCGGGCCTGACCCCGCAGGCGGTCGCTCCAAGGCCCTCGGTGGACGAGGCCCTGGACACGGTCATCCGGGTGGGAGGATGGGGGTGAAGCCCGTGAGCAGCCTCTAGGCGGCCTCTGCCTCCTTGACCGCGAGCCCGATCTTGTAGAGGACCGTCAGGACGAACAGACCGACTCCGTACACCCCGAGCGTCACCAGGACCTCGGGCAGCGTCGGGGCGTACTCGGTGACGTGGCCGAGCGGGTTGGGCACAAAGCCCGCGACGATCAGGTCAATGCCCTTGTCAATCCATAGGGCGACCACCACGACAACGCAGGTCCAGGGCAGGACGCGGAGGTTGTTGCGCAGACCCGGTACCAGGAGGAGGACAAGGGATGCCGCGCTCAGAAGGGCCGAGGTCCAGGCCCACGGGACCAGGGCACGCGCATTGCCGAGCCCGACGTAGAGGTAGCGGAAGTGCTCGACGTGGTGCGGGATGTCGCTGTAAAGCGCGGTGAACATCTCGAGGAGGACGAAAAAGCAGTTGACGACCATCGCGTAGGTGACGATGACCGCGAGTTTGCGCACGGCCTCGATCCCCGGGTCGAAGCGGGACACCTTACGCACGAACAGGCACAACAGGATCAGGATGGCCGGGCCGGCCGAGAACGCGGAGGCGAGAAAGCGCGGGGCTAGGATCGCGGTCAGCCAGAACGGGCGCGCGGCAAGACCGCTGTACAGGAATGCCGTCACGGTGTGAATGCTGATGGCCCACGGGATGGACAGGATGATGATGGGCTTGATCCACTTGGGAGGAGGCAGGTCCTTGCGCTCGGCGTCCAGGGTGACCCTGGTGATCAGGATGTTTAGAAGCAGATACCCTCCCAGCGAGACCATGTCCCAGAACATGACGCTGTTGAGCGTGGGGTGCAAGGCCACGTTGAGTACCCGGCGCGGTTGGCCCATGTCCACGAAGATGAACAACATGCACAGGATGACTGCCGAGATGGCGAGGAACTCGCCCAGAATGGTCACGCGCCCGAAAACCTTGTAGTTGTGCAGGTAGTAGGGCAACACGACCATGACCGCAGACGCGGCCACCCCGACCAGGAAGGTGAACTGGGCGATGTAGAGCCCCCACGACACATCCCGTCCCAGCCCCGTCACCCCCAGGCCGACCCGGTACTGATATAGCCAGGCCAGGAACCCCGCGAGGACCACGAGGCCCACGACCGCGAGCCACGTCCAGTACCGCCGACCTCCCTGAAGCGCCTTCTCGAGCACGGTCCACCCCCAGTCAGATCAAGTAGAAGACGGAAGGCCCGGTCCCGAGCCCGGCCTTCCGCCGCAGTGCGAATCGCCCCGCGAGCGCGCGGCGGACCGGGGAGCCCTCGTCCCCGAGGTTCCCGAACACGAGCGCGCCATACTGGCACGCCTCGACGCAGGCGGGAACCGGGTCAGTCGGGTTCTTCGCGATCCGCTCCGCACAGAAGGTGCACTTCTCGACCACACCGCGGGTGCGCGTCGGGTAGTCGCCCACGATTCGCGGGATGTGGTCGCGCGGGTCCACCCAGTTGAAGGATCTGGCCCCATACGGACACGCCGCGATGCAGTACCGGCACCCGATGCAGCGGTGCATGTCCATCATCACGAGGCCGTCCTTCTTGCGCTTGAAGGTCGCCTGCGTGGGGCACACGCGGACGCAGGGCGGGTTGTCGCAGTGGTTGCAGAGCACGGGCACCGTGCGCGACAGGACATCTCGCCCCAAAAACACATGCCCCTCGTCGGGGAAGGCCCCCGTGAAGGACTCGCGCCAGATCCACTTGATGACGTGGCGGGGGTCCTCGAAATGGGGGACGTTGTGCACCCGGTGACATGCCTCGATGCAGTCTCGGCAAGCCCCATGCTCCGCGCACTTCAACGTGTCCACTACCATGGCCCAGCGTAACCCCTCCGTGGTCTCGGAATGCACGGTGGACGCGAGCGCTTCTTCCCCCCGGACGACCTCCCACAGGGCCCGCCCCCCAAGCCCGAGGGTCGCGCCCGCACCGAGCAACTTCAAGAAATCGCGGCGTCCGATGTCCATCACCGCCCTCCTTCCGCGACCCGGTCCAGGTGGCACTCCCAGCAGTACGGTTTCTCGCCCGCGCGGTCGTGGCAGCGGTCGCAGAACTCCGTCTTCTTCTGATGGCACTTTAGGCATGTCCCGGTCAGTTTCAGGTGCGGCCACCTCTTGCCCGTGGTCGACACGTACTCGTGGATGTCGTCGCGAACCACCTGGTCGCGCCAGCGGTCCAGCAGGGTCATGTGATTTGCCCGCATGAACGCGGTCGGCTCCACGCACTCCCGTGGCGTCCCGTCTGGGTTCAGCGCGAGGTCCGCCGGCAAATCCTCGAACCCGGGTGCCCCAGGCTGAACCCTTGGAAAGTCGCGGTTCAGTTCCAGAGCTGGTATCTCGCCTCCGCGAACCGCCGGGTACCACAGCGGTGCGGTGACGAGACCCGCGAAGACCGCGATCCCCGCGACGACCTTCCCTGCATCATGCATGGTCCATGCCCTCCAACAGGTCCTGGGACGGCTTGCGCCCTGTCTCCACGTCATCCCGCATGTGCAGCCACTTCTCGCCCCGCAGGTCCGAGTCGCGGTCCTCCTTCTCGTCCCTCATGACCAGGGCGTTCGCGACCAGTTCGTGCACCCCGCCCACGTTGACTCCAGGGACCCAGTACTCCATCAGCGGGGTCAGCGTCGCCTTGTCAATCGCGCAGATGCACGCGAGCCGATTGACCCCGTACTTCTCGTGCACGTAGCGGACCGCGTTGGCCCTGGGGAACCCGCCCCGTAGCCGCATCTCCATGTTCTCGTCGGTCCCGAGGCCGGAGCCGCTCCCGCAGCAGAAGGTCTGCTCCCGGATCGTGTTCTCGGGCATCTCGTAGAAGTGGTTGCACACCGCACGCAGGATGTAGCGAGGCTCCTCGAGCAGCCCCATGGCCCGCGCCGGGTTGCACGAGTCGTGGAAGGTGACGCGCAGGTGGTCGTTGCGGCGCGGGTCCAGTCTCAGTTTGCCATGATGGATCAGGTCCGCGGTGAACTCGCAGATGTGGACCATCTTGGTGTCCTTCGCGTGCTCAAACACCGTGCCCGTCACGGGCGAGCGCGGGACCTCCAGGAAGTCCGCCGGGCCGTTCATGGTCGCCATGTACTGGTGTATGACACGCCACATGTGGCCGCACTCGCCGCCCAGGATCCACTTGACGCCAAGCCGCCGCGCCTCGGCGTAGATCTTGTGGTTCAGGCGCTTCATCAGTTCGTTCGAATGGAACAGCCCGAAGTTGCCGCCCTCGGAGGCAAAAGACGAAAACGTATAGTCCAGACCGACCTCGTGCAGCAGGGCCAGATAGCCCAAAAACGTGTAGTAGTGCGGGTCCGCGAAGTAGTCCGCGGATGGGACCACGAACAGGACCTCGGCACCCTTTCGGTTGATGGGGACCTCGACGTGAACGCCGGTATTGTCCTCGAGGTCTGCGGCGGCGAACTCCAGGTTGTCCTTGAAGGTGTGGGGCGGGACCCCGAGGTGGTTGCCGGTCCGGAAGCAGTTGGCGGCCGGCTCCACGATCCAGTTGATATTGATGCCCACGAGGTTCAAAAGTTCGCGGGCCATCATCGTGATCTCGGCCGTGTCGATCCCGTAAGGGCAAAACACGGAGCAGCGACGACATTCAGTGCATTGATAGAAATAATAAAACCATTCCTTCAGCACATCGAGGTCCAGATCCCTGGCCCCCGCGGTCCGCCCAAGCAGTCGCCCCGCCAGGGTGTGATGCCTCCGATAGACCGAACGCATCAGCTCGGCCCTCAAGACCGGCATGTTCTTGGGGTCCCCGGACCCGAGGAAATAATGGCACTTGTCCGCGCACGCTCCGCACCGCACGCAGATGTCCATGAAGACAAAGAGCGAGCGGAAGCGCTTGAGGCGGTCGTTCAGGCCCTCTAAGATGCGCTCGCGCCAGTCTGGCGGAAGCCCCCAGTCCTCGTCCGTGGCCTGCCACTTCCTGGGAAACGGGAGTCCCAGGTATTCGGCGTGCTTGGGGACCGCCCCGTAGCACCAGGTCCCGTGGCGAAACACGGGCTTCGTGTCCATCCAGTCTGGCCCGCTCGGGTCGTGTCGGATCTGGAGCATCTCCTCGCGGCTGGGCAGTTTTTCAGCCATCTCACTCCCTCTCCAGCGGGTAGCCGGCATTCTTCATCAGGTCGTGGAACTCCTCCTCGTACTCCTGGTACGAGTGCGTCTTCACCTCGGGGTTCCACGGGTTGATGTGGCGCTCTGCGCGGTTGTTGTTCGCCAGGTTGCGGGTCGGGCTCATGAACACGCCCGCCATGTGCACCAGTTTGCTGAACGGGAAATAGGCGAGCAGGACGCATACGAGAAAGAGATGCGCGTAAAACAGGGAGCCGGCCGCCTCGGGGGCCGCGGGCCGGAAGGTGACGAGCCCGAGCGCGACCTCCTTGACCGCGGCAATGTCGGTCTTGAAAAAATAGCGCATCAGGACGCCCGTGAGGACGATCCCGAGCAGAAGGAACAGGGGGAAATAGTCGTTCACCAGCGAGACGTAGCGGACCTGGGGCAAAACCACGCGGCGCAGGAACAAGAAGGTGAGGGCGCCGAGGATGACCAGGTCGCTCAGGTACAGGACCGGCACCCAGACCTGGAAGAAGCCATCCACCTCGCCCAAGACCTTGACAAACCAGGGGATGGGCTCTAGGAAGAACCGCAAGTGGCGCAACACGATGATGAAGAAGGACCAGTGAAAGGCGAGACCCGCGGCCCACAACCACTTCTCAGACCCGTACACCAGTCGCCCATCCGGCGTCAGGGTCGCCTTCGTGTTTCTGAAGAGCGACCGAAAGAACAGGACCTCTAGCAACACCCGTCCGAATGCCTGGAGTCCTGTGAACGGGTTGTCGAGGCGGCTATGGGGGAGAAAGGCCAGGGACTTCTGCTGCCCGCACGTCGTGGGGATCCGGAAGGGCACAGGCGAGCGCGCCCACCGCACCACGCGCCAGATGAGCCCGAGCAGGAACACGGCGAACGCGAAATACGGCAGGACCACCCCGAATAAGAACTGCAACCCGCTTCCCGCGAGAACGAAGGCCAGCAAAAACGCCGCGACCACCGCGACCACAGACAACGCAATCTTCATGTGTTGGCCTCCTCTGAAGGAGCGAGGTGGGGGCCCATGGCCTTTGCCGTGGCCGTGGCCTCCAGGCGAAACCCCGCGCGCTCGAGCAACCTGCCCATCGCCCTGCGGGACTCCTGCACGCGGATCTCGGCGATGCGTTCCCGGTCCGCGGTGTAAAGGTCGAAGGCCAGGAGGGCCAGATCGTCCACCCGGCGGTCGAACTCGGCCAGGTCCTCAGGGGAGAGAGCGGCAAGGCCGTCCGGGAGGGGTTCCCGCGCCACCTCCTTGAGCAGGAAGACGACGCCCACAGCCTGGGATGGAGAAAAGTCCTGCACGGCCCGGACCCGGACGATGTCGTGCAAATGCGGGGCCACCCCTGAGCCGTCCGGGCCGTCGTCCGGCCAGGCCTCGATCAAAGCCCGAGTCGCCTTGCGGAAGGTGCCGCCCACGGGGTTCGCAAACGGGTCGGTCCGGCGGGTCATCAATCGGGCCGCGTCCGGCGGGTAGGTCGCCACGATGCGTTCAAACCAGCGCTCCGCAAACCATGCCGCGTGGATCCGAATTGCCTCGGCCCAGGACATCGGCCAGCCCTTCTAAGCCACCGCGGGGTCCCGCGCCTCCCCGCCTTCATCGGCTAATCGGGTAGCACGCCTCCGGGGTGCGGGTAATGGAAAACGTCAATAAGTTGACAGGAAGTTGACCAGGGCAACCCAGACCTCGTTGTGGGCCAGCGGAAACAACCTAGGTTTCCTTTGTGGCCGTCCAGGTCCACGCACACCTGCATGGGGAAGGATGGTCGCGTCCCATCCGGATACGGCTCGCCTCGCTTCAAAACCTGCTCGCATTCGCGCATTTCGGACTACAATCTGGTGCGACGAACGATGGAGCCCCGAGATGAGGCGCGTGATCGTCCGGGTGTTGTGGGTGACCCTGGCTTTAGGCATTGCACCCGCGAAGGCCCAGGAGCCACGCCGGACTTCTGCCGAGGCGCAGGCCAGCGACGCGGACGGTGCGGGCGCCGACAGGCGGCCTGAGGAGGACCTGACTCGCTGGATCGGGGACGCGTGTCCGTCCACCTCGGACCTGGTCGCCCTGATGCGCCTGGACCAAGTCGCGGGTAAGGCCGTGACGGACTGGCTGCGCACCGGACGATACCGGGATGCCCTCGCGTTGGCCATGCGCTACTACGATTGTTTGAAGCGCCCAGGCCTCGCGGAGGCGGACACTGCCGCGCTCGCTGACGGACTGCTCGCCGGCCGGGTGGCCATGCTTGAACAGGTCCTGTGCTTTCTACCGCTCGTGCTCATCGAGACCGAGCAAAAGGTGGACGTGGAACTGGCTGCCCAGTCCCTCGCACGATGCCCCCGGCCCCCGCTCCAGCCGCCCGAGGACCGTGCGGCGTGGGGCGAGGCGGTGCGTCGCTATCTCCACCTCGTGGCCGCCGCGCGGCCCCCCGCGGTGGTCTTCTCGGAGGTCATGGCCTATCTTCAGGCGATGCGCGAAGCGGGCTTCCCCTTCCCGGAGCGACGGCGCGCGCCACCGACCTCGGGGCAGGAGGCGGAGAGGGTACCCGAGGATTCGGAGGCCGGCCCACCCGAGGAAGAAGGACCAGACCCGGTTTTCGCCGCGATGGTGCTGGGGATCGGTGCCGCCGTGGCGGATGGGGACCTCGACGGGCTCGTGCGGGTGGTCCGGGCCGGCGAGGAGGGGTCAAGAACCGCGGGCGGCACTGGAACGGGGAGCGTGGAAGGCGACTCGACGGATGTGTGCTCCTCTCCGTTCCTGGCGGCCTTGGGGATCATGCAGGCAGTGGTCGGGTCGTCGTCCCGGTCGGGGGTGGTGCTGCCAAGGCGGGCGGCCCTGCCCATTCTCCAGGTCGCGCTCGTGCGCCGCGCGCCCCTCGATGCCCGGATGCGCACCGTGCGAGCGAGCATCGAGCGGTTTAGTCGTGAGCGGGGTGCCAGGGGCGACAAGGACGCGCCCGCCGAGGAAAGGCCCTGTGTCGTCTTGCAGGTCGTGGCCTCGCTGGTCCTCGGCTCCCTGGACAACGAGACCTTCGACCGGGCCGTCGCGGAGGGGAAGGCCCAAGACCTCGCGATGCTCGTCTCGGCCACGACAATCGCCGTGGGCCTGCCTGGCTCGCCCGAGGCGAGGCTCTCGGTCCTGCGGATGGTCGCGGATCAGGCCCAGACAGATGACGAGCGTGGGCGTTGGTGGTGCGCCGTAGGGGACGCGGCCCTGGAGGCGGGTCGGACCGGTGAGGCGGCCTCGGCTTTCGGGCGCGCCTCCGCGTTCGCGATGGAGCCCGGCAAGACCTGCGGGCCGAGGGGGATGCTGAAGGCCCTGATCGCGGACCCGGGGGCGAAACCCGAGCGAGTCGTAGCCGCGGCGGAGGCGTTCCTCGCGACAAAGCCGGACGCCCAGGACGTGTACGGCCTGATCGCCGGGGCACAAGGTCCCCCGGCAAAGGCCGCTGCGATCCGTGCTTTGGCGGTCGCGGGTCGCTCTGGGAGGGGGCTAGTGGAGCCCGTACTCGAAGCGCTTGTCAAGGTGGTGGACGTGGACCCAGGGTCGGAGGCGGCGAGGCTCGCACTCGATGCAGTCGCTCGGGCGGGCGGACCTGAGCGTCCGGAGGAGCGCGTAGTCTTTGGCCTCGTGTCCGGTCGGCATCATGTGGTCGCCCGCCAGGAGGACCAGGCGATCCGGACCCTCAGCGAGGCGTTCTCGCTGGCCAGACCCGAAGCCGAAGGGGTGAAGGATGGGACCGCGGCCCTGCTTCGCTGGCTCGCCGCGAACGACCATGTCCGGGTCCTGGACCGGGCCGTGAGCATGGCGCGTCGGGCCCGGGCAGTAGATGCCATCGTCCTGGCACAGGTGGGGGCGATCCGAGGCGAGAGGGGGGATCGGAAACGGGCGAAGGCTTTGTTGCGCCTCGCAGTGCTTGCGCGTCCCACGAGCCCCGAGGACTGGCTCGCTGTTGCCGACGCCTACGCCCGCATCGGGGAACCTGTCCTCGCGTCCGCCGCGCTGGAGAAGGCCGGGCCAGAGGCATCATGGGACCGACGCCACTACATGACGAAGGGGCGCATCGAGATGGACCGCCGGCGCTATCGCGAGGCCGCCGCTGCCTACACCAAGGCGGCGGACCTGGCGCGCGGGGAGTGCGAGCCCCTCTTCTTCCGGGGTCTGGTCCGACTGCTTTTGGGAGACGCGGAGGGCGCGGCACAGGACTTCGAGCAGTGTCTGGCCCTCCAGGAGGACTCCCCGAGCGTCCTAGGCGGACTCGCGTACGCTTACTTCGATCAGTCTGTTTGGGACAAGGCCGAGCACACGTTCCGCGAGGCGCTGGCCAAGGATGAGCGCACGGCGGACAACCATATCGGGCTTGCGCTGACCCTGTTCCGGCTGGGGCGGTTGGAGGAGGCCCGGAAATCCTACGAGCGGGCGGTGCAACTGGAGCCCGCGATGGGGAAGGGTTACGCCGAGGCGGAAAAGAAAGGGTACGTGTACTCGGCCATCGAGAAGCAGGCCTGGAACGAGATGGTCCGGGCGCTTCGCGCTTCGAAACGCCGGGGCCGATGAGCAAGGGGGAGGACATGGGACCAGGCGATATCCGGCATATCCTGCAAGACCTGGGGATCGAGGAGACCTCTGCGGGTCCAGAGAGAGCCATGGCCACAGAAACCCTGATCGCCGCAGTGGGCAGGCTCCGCGAACGGGCACGCGAGTCCAGGAGCCCCGAGGAGGTGTCGCGCCTCACCCGGAACCTGGCCGACCTGCTGACCTGGTTTGCCTCGTCGGCGGAGGGGGTGCAGGCTGGGCGCCTGGCGAGCATGGCCGCTGACTTGTATCAGAAGGACCTGGGGGACGAGGCCGGGGCCCAGGCAGCGCGCCTCGTGGCCGGGGTGCGAAACCTGGACTCGGGTGCCTGGATGGCCCTGTACGACCGGTTCGCGGGTAGCCTCGAACCCGACGATGCGGTTCGCGTTCTCGAGGGCCTTGCGACACTCGCCCCCGAGCCGGACCGCCAGAGATACGCCGCGCTGCTCGCACAACGACGGACGACCTGCGAGGTGGCTGGCCGGCCGGAAACCGAGCCAGACGAAATCAAAAAGATGCTGGAGCGCGCCCGGTCGCTCGCGGACAAGGACCCCGAGGAGGCGCTCAAGGCGCTCGAGCGCGTGCTCGGGAGGGCCCCGACCGAGCGCACGGCCCTGTCACTGATCGCCCGGGTGCTCGTGGCGAGCGGAAGGAGGCAGAAGGTCGAGGCGTGGTACGACAGGGCACTGGCAGTTGCGAGGGACGGGGCGGAGCGGATTGCGCTCCTGTTGGACCTCGGGAAGGTTCAGCACGAGTTGCTCGGGGACCCTGCGAAGGCCCGCACATCGTTCGAGGCCGTGTTGGAGGTCGAAGCCACCAACCCCTCGGCCCTTCAGGGTCTTGTGGCCGCGTGCGAGGCCCAAGGGTCCATCGGGGAGGCGCTCCCCTTTGCGGAGAAGGCCCGGGCCGCGAGCGGGGGTCGTCCCGAGGAGGCAGCAGTCCTTCCCGTGCTGGCCAGGATCCAAAAGCGGCTCGGGCGCATGGAGGATGCCGAGCGGACCTGGAGGCGTCTGCGGGCCCTGGACCCGCGCAATGCGGAGGCGCTCAGGTTCTACGAGGAATACCACGAGGCAGCGGGAGACTATCAGAAACTGTTCACAACCTTGCAGTTTGCCCTGTCCGTGGTCGAGGACCCGGACGAGAAGATCCGCATCAACCGCAAGATGGCGTACGTGGCCGAGCACCGCCTCAACAACCTGGAGCGCGCGCTCGAGGCGCACAAGCGCATCCTCGCCATCGCTCCGCTCGACGAGGAGGCCCAGGCCGCGGTCGTGGCCCTCTACGAGAAGACCAGGAAATGGCATGCGCTGATCGAGTTCTACAACGAGCGGCTGAGGCGACTACCTGACGACGCCGTGGATGAACGGGTGGCCACGCTCTTCAAGATCATCGAGATTTATCAGGACCCCGAGAAACTCCCCAGCGAAGACAACGTGCTCGCGACCTATGCGCGGATCGCCGAGGTCTCGCCGACGAATCGACAGGCCCTCGAGACCTTGGCCCGGGGATACGAATCGCGCGAGCGCTGGCCGGACCTCTTGCGTGTCCTCCAGAAGAAGGTGGCGGTCACGGAGGAGCCAGACGAACTGCTCGAACTGTTCCACCGCATCGCGGAGATCGCGATCACACGGATGTCGAACGAGACCCAGGCGATCCCGTTTCTCGAGCGCATCCTGGAACTGGATCCCCAGAACCTGGAGGTGGTCAAGAGACTCAAGGACATCTACCGCCGCAAGCACAACCAGGAACGGCTGTTCGCGATGCATCTAAAGGAGCTCGAGTTTCTCGAGGGCCCGGAGCGCGAGCAAGTCCTGGCCTCGGCTGCGGCCATGGCGAGGGACCGCTTGCTTCGGTACGACGATGCGCTAAGATTATACGAAGAGTTGTATCAACTGAATCCGAATTCGCGAGAGGCCCGCGAGAACCTGCATGTCCTGTACGCACGGCTCGAAAGGTGGGCGGAGTACGCCCGCTTTTTGGAGGAGGAGACCTCGCGCCCGATGCCGCCGCGGCGCCGGGCGGAGTTGCGGCATCGGCTCGGAGAGGTCTTGGTGGACCGACTGGGGGACCTGGAGCGGGCCAGGGCCGTGTACGAGACCGTGCTCGAGGAGGACCCGGCCGACGATTTGGCGGTGCGCAGGCTCGAACAGCTCTACCTCGAGCAGGGAGACATCGAGGCCTTGCGCGCGATGGCCCTCCGGCGCAAGACCATGAGGTCCTTCGTGACGCTCCTTGCGCAGCGGGACGCCCGCGAGAAGGACCCCGAGCGCCGCGTGGCCTTGAATCTCGCCATGGCCCGGGCGTGCGAGGAGGACCTGAAGGAGCCGGCCCGCGCGGCGAAATACCTCGAGACCGCCTGGTCGCTGGACCGCTCACTCGTGGATGTGGCACGTCGCCTCCTCGACCTGTACGAGGCGAGTGGGAACGTGGACGGCGCCATCGCCCTCCTCCGGGAGATGGCCCCTGTGCTGGACGACCCTGGTGAGCGGATGAGGACGTACGAGAGGCTTCACGCGCATCTCGTGCGGTCGGGCCGCTTTCAAGAGGCCTTTGCGGCGGTCTCGGAGGCGGTGCAACTCGCCCACTCGTCAGGCCAGGAACCGGATGCCTTGCTCGATGCGGCCCGGAACACAGCCGCGAGCGGGGCGCTATGGAACGAGTACGCGGGACTCCTGAAGGAGGCGGCAGAGGCGACCATGGACCCGGAGCGTCGGCTCCGTATCCTCCTGGAGGCCGGCGAGGTGTATGAGAATCGCCTGTTGTTTCACGACGATGCTCGGGCGGTCCTCCAGCAGGTCCTGGACCTTGACCCGGGCAACCTCACGGCCCTCGGGCTCCTCGAGGACATCGCCTTGCAACTCGAGGACTACACAGGGCTCGAACAGGTCCTGCGGCGACGGATTGACGTGGCCGCGGACCCGGAGCAGGCGCGGGACATCCGGATGCGCCTGGGACGGCTATACGAGGACCTCCTGGGGGACGACGCTGCGGCCGCCGAGTGCTACATCCAGGTCCTCCAGACCCATCCACACGACCGCGAGGTCTTGGGGGGCCTGCACCGGACCTACGAACGCTCCGAACGGTACGTGGAGCTGGCCGACGTGATCCGGATGGAGATCGCCGCCGCGGACCTGCCGAGGGAGCGGGCGCGGCTTCAGTGCGACCTGGCTCGCCTGTGCTGGGAATCCCTAGGGGATTTCGAGGAGGCACTGCGCCTTCTGAGGGAGGTTCTCGCCTCCGAGGAGGCCGAGCAGGCCGTGGTTCAGTTGAGGACCCTGTTCGAGCGACGACTGGCACGCGAAGCGGCGGCGAACATCCTTGCGCCGTACTTCCGGGCCAGCCAGCGCTTTCAAGACCTCCTGGAGCTGCTGAGGGCGAGGGCCGAGGACCCGATGCGGCCCGAGGCGCGAGCGGCGATTTACATGGAGGTCGCGGACATCCAGGGGCGAATCCAGGGGGATGCCTGGGCCGCGTTCGATTCCGTGGCCCAGGCCGTGGCCCTGTTCCCGTCCGAGGTGTACGTGGATCGCCTGTTGGAACTGGCCCAGGCCACGGGTCGGCAGGCCGAGGCCGCAGTCGTGATCGGGAGGTGGGTCGGTGTCCTGCCAGAGGGTGAAAGGCCGCTCCCCGTCACGTTGCCGGACGCGGCGCGAGAGGCGACCCTCTGCCTGCGTCTGGGGACCCTGTATTCCCGACCACCGCTCGACCGGCCTGACCTCGCGTTGCGCGCGTTCGAGAAGGCCCTTCCATTCCAGGAGGAAGACGAGGCCCTCTTGCGCACGATGCTCGCGTTGTATCGGAGGGTCGGGGACACGGACTCCGTCTTGTTGACCTATGACCGACTGGCCGGGTCGCTCCCCGAGGGCGAGGCAAGACGCACGGTCCTTTTGGAGAAGGCCCAGGTGGCCAGAGACGCGGGCGCGTCCGATCAGGCGATCGAGGCCCTTGAGCGGGTGCTCGACGCACGCCCGGACGACCCGGATGCCTCCGCCCTCCTCGAAGACATCCTCGTAGATGCCGGACGGTTTGAGGACCTGGTCCGCGCCCTCGAGCGCAGGGAAGTGGCGACAGAGGACCCGGCGAGGCGTGCGGACGTCCTGTTCCAGATCGCCACGATCCGGAGGGACCGCCTGGGTGACCCGGTCCGTGCGGCGCAAGACCTGCGACGTTGCCTCATGGAGTACCCGGAGCACACGGACGCCCGACTGGCGGCCGAGGCCATGATCGTGGACGCCCGGGCCCCTCGGCACGAGGAGTGCGCGCGGATTCTGTTGCCAGTGGTGGAGTCCGTACTCCGGGAGAAGGGGACCGAGACGGACCGGCTCGTGGCGGTGCTCGACGCGAAGGCGAGACTTGCTCGAAACCCGTGGGACAGGGCCGTGGTGTACTCGGACGTGGCCGCCCTGGAGGAGGCGAGGGGGGCTGTGGACCGCGCCTACGAGGCGGCGGCCCGGGCGTTTCTGGCGATGCCGGACGATCAGGGGCTCCTGGACCGGGTCGTAGAGGTCGCGCGGAAGGCCGACAGGGTGCGCTCGCTCTCGGAGACGCTTGAATGGGTGGCGGGCGAGGGCAGGGAGATGAGCCGGGCCGAGGCCGGCGCCGATTTCGGCGAGGGGGCACCGCCCATGCTGGGGACCGACGCCCGGGTCCGGGTCCTTCTGACCGTGGCGAGGCTGTACCGCGAGGACCTCGCGGACCTGCCGCGGGCCGCGGCCCTGTACGACCAGTTGCTGGAAATCCAGCCCGGCTCTGTGGCGATCCTGCGCGAACTGGATGCCCTCCTGCACGAAATGGGCCGCGAAGCCGAGCGCATCCCGTTGCTCCACGAGATGGCGAGGTGCGCTGTGTCCTTGGACGACAAGAGGGCCATTCACCTCTCCATCGGGGACCTCTCGCGCGCAACCGGGGACCTGGACGGGGCGGTCCGTGCTTACCGGTACGCGCTCGACAGGCGGCCTTCCGAGTCCACGCTGGACCCGACCGCGCGGGACGCCGCGGAGAGGCTGCTCACCCTGTACGAGTCGCTGGGTCGGATGCGCCAACTGGCGGATTTGAGGCTTCTCCTTGGCAGGACCGCCGAGGACCCGGACGCGGCCAGGGGGCACCTCCTCCTGGCGGGAATTCTGATTCAGGAGGAACTCAAGGACACCACCGAGGCCATGGCGGTCTTCGAGGAACTTCTTCGGAGGGACCCGACGGACACAGAGGCCCTTGAGCGGGCCAAGGCGCTCGCGAGGGAGGTTTCGGACCTGGACAGGCTGAAGGCCCTCATCCAGATCGAGGTCGAACACGCGCGGGACGCGACGGAACGCATTGTCGCCCTGATCGCCCTCGCGGCCGTGCTCGACGAGCAGGGCGATCCGGGGGTCCTGGAGCCCCTGCGCCAAGTGCTCGCGGTGGAGCCGGGACATCCGGAAGCCCGCCAGCGGGTCGAGGCGCATCTGGACGACCCCGGGCTGGCCATGGAGGCGGCTCGCCTTCTCGAGGACGCCGCCGTGCGCTCGAACGACAGGGAGGCGCTGGCAAAGGCCCTGCGAGTCCTCCTCGAGAACGCGGGTGACCTGGCGGAACGAACCGGCCTCCATCTGCGCCTGGCGGATTGCCTAGCCAGCATCGGGCGCGGGCAGGAGGCCCTGGAGGTACTCGCCTCCGCCCATGGAGAGGTCCCGGCGGACCCAGAGGTCTTCCAGAGGCTCGTGGAGGGCCTGCGCGCGGCGGGCCGTCTCGGGGACCTCGCCACGATCACTGGGCGGGCCGTCAGTGCCACCGAGCCGGAGCGGCTCGGGCTTCGCTTGCGGGCAGCCTCTGTCCTGCTCGGATCGGGCCTGGCCGAGGCCGCCGCGGAGGTACTCGAGGTTTCGGTCGCGGAAGAACCCCTGCACCGGCCCACGCTCGAGATGCTGGCAGGGGCCTACGAGGCGCTGGGCCGCCGGGAGGCGCTCATAAGGACCCTCGACCGGATGGCTGACGCGACGGAGGACCCCGGGCAGAAGGCGTCGCTGTACGAGCGGTGTGGACGGCTCGCGGAAGAGTCCTGGGAGGCGGGGGACAGGGGCAGCGATGAGGCGAGGAGCAGCGCGGCCCTGGCCTGTTCCTACTACTGGAGGGTCCTCGATTTGTTCCCCCTCCATGACGCGACGATTCCGCGACTGGCCGCGCTTCTCGCCAGGATCGGGGACCGCGAGGCCTTGCGCCGGTTGTACGAGCACGAACTGGCCCATCTGGAAGGACGCGACGCGGTTGGAGATGTGGTGCGGCGGGCGGAACTCCACCGCTACTTGGCTGTGATGGCCCTGGAGGAGACGAAGGAGGACGAGGCCATCGCGCACGCGATGGCGCTCGTGTGCGCGCCCCAGCCCTCTCCGGACGACCTGGTGACCGCGCGTCGCGTGTACGTGGAGGCGGGGTATCCGCCCGATTTGTTTCGCGCCCTGGCCGATGCGCTGACAAGGACCGTGGACCGCGAGGGCCTGCTGGACCTATGGAGGTTCGTCGCGGGGATGGACCTCGATGACCCCCCGCGCGAGACCGCGCTGCGGGCCGCGGTCGCGCTCGAGGAGGTCCTGGGCGAGGATCCGACCGACGACCTTTCGGCCTTGCTGCGCCTGTGCCCGGAGGACGGCGATGTCCGCAGGGACTTCGAGTCCGCGGGCCGGAAGGCCGGGAGGCTTGAGGAGGTCGTGACCCACCTTCAGGAACTGTTCGCGCAGCATCAGGACGCGCCCGTCGCCGCAGACTACGCACGCGACATCGCCCGCATCCTGCGCGACGACCTCAAGCGCGACGAGGAGGCGGTGGATTACCTGCGGGTTGCCATGCTGCGGCAACCGGAAGACCGGGAGGTGGTCCAGGAACTGGCGGCCCTGTACGAGAAACTCTCGCGTTTCGGGGACCTGGCGCTTCTGTATGAGAACTTGGGCGACCTGGCAGGAGACCGCGACGAGCGCGTTGCGATGTACTTCCGGGCCTTCGATGTCGTCCGGACCCGGATGAAGGACGCACTGGGGGCGGCGGAAATTCTCAAGAAGATTCTGGACGAGGACCCGGGCAGTCGGACGGCGCTCGACGCCCTCGAGGCGATCGCGCGCGAGACCGGCGATGCGGCCTTGCTGGCCGAGACCTTGGCGCGCAAGGCCCAGGTGAGCGCTTCGCCCGAAGACCGACGTCAGTACCTATTGGAGCTAGCCTCGGTGCGGGAGGGGCCACTGGGGGACCAAGCGGGGGCCATTGCGACCCTCCGAGAGGTCCTCGAATCGGATCCTTCGAACGCCGAGGCGTTTGGGCGCCTGAAGGACCTCTATGCCCAAACGGAACGGTACAGGGACCTCGCGGAACTCTTCGAGAGAGAAGCGGAGGTCGCCACGGACCTGGAACGCAAGACGAACGCCCTGAAGAGGGCCGCGGCAGTCCACGAGTCGAGGCTCGGGGACCGCGAGGCGGCCATCGCGCTTCTGATGCGGGTCCTGGACCTGGACCCGCTCAATCCGTTCGCGTTCACACGGCTTGGAGATCTATTGGAGTCCGTGGGGGACTTCCATGGCCTTGTGAACCTGCTGAAGGGACAACTCTCGCACGCGGATTCCGCGGGGGCACAGGCTGACCTACACGTCCGGATCGGGGCCGTTTCCGAGCGCTCCCTGGGCGACCTAGGACAGGCCGTGATGCACTACCGCGCGGCCCTCGTGCTCGACCCCTACCGGGTCGAGGCCCGAGAGGGTCTGGAACGGGTCTTCCGGGGCGCCTCGGCCGCAGGCGACGAGGGCGTGGCCATCGAAGCGGCCCTGGCCCTGGAAGAGGTCTATGAGGCGTCCGGCGAGTTTTTGCGACTTTGCGAGGTCTTGCGCGGCGAGATGACCCTGGTCAAGACAGAGGGTGAGCAGGAGGCATTGTGGCTTCGCATAGCGGAGATCCAGGCGGAGCGCCTGCACGATGCGGAAGGCGCCATGGATTCGCTGGCGCAGGCCCTGGCGCTGAACCCGGCGAATGCCGAGACCCTCGAGCGGTTCGAGGCACTGGCATTGCGCGAGGGGCAGACGGCCCGTCTGTTCGAGGTCGTGCACGGCCTGGCCGGGGAGGCGCGTGACGCGGAGACCCGCTCCCGTCTGCACCGAAAGGCCGCGGAGGTGGCGGACCGAGACCTCAAGGATGCGTCCGCGGCGGCGGCGCACTACGAGGCCTACCTTCAGGACAACCCGGGGGATGCGGAGACGCTCGCCATCCTGGACAGGCTCTACACCGACCTCGGGCACGCCGAGAGACTCGCAGGCGTTTTGAGACAGCGCATCGCCCTGGCGGGGGAGTCGTTTAGCAGCGTGGACATGCGGATGCGGCTAGGGGACTTGCTCGCCACGCGCCTCGGGGACCCGGAGGGGGCGGTGGAGCAGTACCAGGCCGTTCTCGCCTTGCGTCCCTCGGACCGGGAGGCCGTGAGGCGTCTGTCCATCCTCGTGGACGAGCCGGGCGCAGGGCTCCACGCCCTGGAGACCTTGATCGCGACCCTGCGCGCGGCCGGGGATGACGAGGGGCTCGCGTGGGCGCTGGACAAGAGGATCGCACGTCTCCAGGCCGCGCGGGAGGAAGGCGAGCCCATGGACGACGCGGACCCACTCCCGCTCCACGAGGAGGCCGCAGAGGTCGCGCGCAGGCTTCATCGCCCGGACGACGAGATGAGGCACCTGGGAGCGGCTTTGGAGATTGCCTCGTCCCACGAGGCGATCCGCCGGAGGTTCCTCGAGGCGGCGGACCGGACGGGCCGGTATGCAGAGGCCTACGAGCACCTGGTTCGGGCCGCATCGGGGGCGTCCTGGGCGGACCTCGAGAGGACCCTGCGGCTCCATGCTGCCCGGATGGCGGAGCGGGCAGGTGGCCGGGACCGCGAGGTCGAGGCCCAGTTGACAAGGGTCCTCGAGATTGACCCGACGTGCCGGGAGGCCATCGAGATCCTGGACCGCCTGTTCGAGAGGGAGGGGAGGGCAGGGGACCTCGCGGAGGTCCTGACGCGCAAACTTCGACTGGACATGGCGCCGCAGGAGCGCGTGGCGACCCTCGTGAGGCTGGCCGACCTGCACAAGGTCCGACGGGAGCGGGACAAGGCGATCCGGGCCCTTGAAGAGGCGTCTAGCCTTGAGCCGGCCGATGCGAGCATTCTGACAAACTTGGTGTCCCTGTACGACGAGGAAGGGGACAATCGAAACTTGGTCTCGGCCCTCGAGCGTCTGGCCGCGGCGTGCTCGGAGCCTGCGGACAGGGCCATTTGCCTGCTTCGGGCTGCGGACGTGCTGGCCGGCCCGCTGAAGGATCAGGTCGCGGCGCGTGGCGTCCTCGAGTCGTTGCTGGCCGAGGTGCCGGGCCACCCGGAGGTCCGACGGCGCCTCCTGGCGATCTACGAGGCCCTTGGCGACTGGAAGACCCTGCTCGGGGTGCTCAGCGAGGTGGTGTCCGACCAGACGCAGGACGCAGGGGTGCGCATCGAGGCCGCGATGAAGGCGGCATCGGTGGCCGAGACGCGCATGGGGGACCTCGCCGCGGCGGTCTCGCTCCTGGAGAAGGCTCACGACATTGACAAAAAGTTTCTCCCCGTGGTGGATGAACTGATCCGTCTCTACTACCGCTGTGGGGACTGGCCAGGTCTGCTTCAGGCCCTCCGGCACAAGGCCGCTCTAGTCCCGGCGGTCGGCGAGCGGGTTGCCTTGCTCGCGAAGGCGTGCGACCTAGCGCGCAACGAGATCGGTGACCAGGAACTCGCCGGGAGCCTTGCGCGGGAGGTGCTGGCGCTGGACCCGGCGAACCCGAGGGCCCTTCTGGTGACAGCGCGCCTCATGGAACAGAAGGGCGAGAACTCGGAGGCGCTGGACCTGTTCCGCAGGCTCGCGCGCACGACCGGGGACATCGAGGAGCGGGTGGAGGCCCTGGTCGGTGTGGCCCGGATCCTCATGGCGGGCGCCGTGGCGGCCCCCGGGCAGGAGGCCGGGGGTGGGCGGGTGG
>FWWL01002796.1_pt1 | contig 34388 bp, 32 predicted proteins | sample 2228331 | NCBI WGS metagenome assembly FWWL01 (sample SAMEA103939775, study PRJEB20133) | metagenome
ACAATGCCACCAGCAGACGACAGACTGAGACTGCTGGAAAAAAGCAATGAATCCTGACCTCATCCGGGCTGGAGCAGCCCTGATCATCGGGGCGCTCCTGCTCGCGCAATTTCGGCGCAGCGCGCCCGGCTCCCGGCGTCGCTTCGCTCTGGCGCTCGGCGCCGCCGCCATGCTGGTGATCGCCAGCGCCAATCTCTTCACAGCGGCGCTCGTGCCGCTTATGGTGATCGGCGGCGGATTGGCCCTGGTCGCGATGTGGTTCCTCTGGCAGGCATACCGGGGCGGTGAGCTGGAAGAACGCTTTGAGCGCGCGCGGCGCTATCTTGAATCGGAACGTCAGCGTTACGATGAACAACAACGGGGAGGTTCGCGCGATGATTGACTTGGAGACGATTGGTCGCCGCGCCAAAACGGCAGCGCGCGCGCTGGCTCGTCTGACGACTGAACAGAAGAATATGGCGCTCCACACCATCGCCGATGTCCTGCTGGCGCAGCAGCATGAAATCCTTGCGGCCAATGCCGCCGATGTCGCCGATGCTGAACGCGCCGGAGTCCCCCCGGCAATTATCGACCGCATGTTGCTGACTCCGGCCCGTCTGGCCGCAATTGCCAGCGACTGTCGCAACGTGGCGGCCTTACCCGATCCGGTAGGCGAAATCTTCGACCAGCGCGAACTGCCATCGGGCCTGCGCCTCTACAAGCGGCGCGTGCCGATTGGCGTGATTGGCGCAATCTACGAGGCGCGCCCCAATGTGACGGTCGATATCGCAGCGCTCTGCCTGAAGGCGGGGAACGCCGTGATCCTGCGCGGCGGCAGTGACATTGCGCGCAGCGTGGCTGTCACGACTGCGGCCATCGCCACTGCGCTCGAACAGAGTGGCCTTCCCATGTTCGCTGTGCAGAGTATCACCGATCCCGATCGTGAGCTGGTGCGGCAGTTGCTCCGCCTCGACCGCTACGTTGACATGATCATTCCGCGCGGCGGTCAAAGCCTGCATCGCTTCTGCGTCGAACATGCCACCGTGCCGGTGATTGTCGGCGGGATGGGCGTGAGCCATATTTACGTCGAGCCGAGCGCCGATCTGGCCCGCTCGGTGCCGATCATCGTGAACGCCAAAGTGCAGCGACCCGGCGCATGCAATGCGCTCGATACCCTGCTGGTGCATCGCGAGATCGCGCCGGCATTGTTGCCGATGGCGGCAGCGGCGCTGGCCCAGCACGGGGTGGAAATGCGCTGCGATCTCGAGGCGCTCGCCATTCTGTCTGATGCGCCTGACCACGAGCGCTGGAATCTCAAACCGGCTGCTCCAACCGATTTTGGGCAGGAGTTTCTCGCCCTGATCGTGGCGATCAAGATTGTGAGCGATCTCGATGAAGCGCTTGATCACATTGCGCAGTACGGCGGTCACTCCGAGGCCATCCTGACCGGCGATCCGGTCAGCGCCGCCCGTTTTACCCGCGAAGTCGATGCCACAGCGGTCTTCGTCAACGCTAGCACGCGCTTCAATGACGGCGGGCAGTTCGGGTTAGGGGCTGAAGTCGCCATCTCGACCAACCGCCTGCACGCCCGCGGGCCGATGGGTCTGAAGGAACTGACCACCTACACCTGGATCGGTGAGGGCGATTACCTGGTGCGCGCCTGAGGTCTGCGATGGTCGCTCTGCGGCTGGCCCATCTGTATCCCGATCACATGAATGTCTATGGCGATCGCGGCAACGTGATCGCGTTGCAGCAGCGCTGTCGGCGGCGCGGCATTGCGCTAGAGGTTGTGCCTGTCGATCCGGGAACTGCTATTGACTGGCCGGCCATCGATCTGGCCTTCTTTGGCGGCGGCCAGGACAGCGGGCAAGCACTGATTACCGCTGATCTGATCGAGCGTCAGGGAGCGGGGTTGCGGGCAGCAATTGAAGACGGGCTGGTGATGCTGGCGATCTGCGGCGGCTATCAACTACTCGGCCACTATTTTCTTACCCACACCGGTGAACGCCTGCCCGGTCTGGGCGCGCTGGATGTCTACACAATCGCCGGCAAACAACGCATGATCGGTAACATTGTGATCGAAGTCGATCTGGGGAAAGGGCCGTGGCGGCTGGTTGGCTTCGAGAACCATAGCGGGCGCACGTTTCACGGCGCCGGCGTGCAACCGCTGGGACGGGTGCTGGTTGGCTATGGCGACAACGGCCAGGATCGCAAGGGCGGCGCGCTCTATCGCAACGTCTTCGGCTGCTATCTGCATGGCGCGCTCCTGCCGAAAAACCCTCAGTTGACCGACCACCTGATCGAACTGGCGCTGCGGCGTCGGTATGGTCCAGACGTTGAACTGACGCCACTGGCAGCCCCCTTTGAAGAAGCCGCTCAGCGCGTAATGCTACGGCGGCTGACGCGACACTGAGAACGGAGGCAATGTGATGCAGATCGCCACCACCGGTTCACCAACCCCCGAAGAAGTAGCCGCAGCGATGGCGGCTATCAGCGTACTACTGGCGGAGGAAGCAGTCGCTCACCCGCCAGCTCCACTGCCAACCAATCGCTGGCGCGATTCGATGCGACTGATTGCGCAAGGGTTGCCTCCGGCGCGCGTTCCGGCAGCGCCGCACTGGTCAACCATTGAGCGAATCCGGCGGGCCGGTCGCGGCAGCACGGGCATTGTAGGCATGTAGTTGCGAACGGGGAGAGCGCTATCTGGAAGTCGATAGCAGACCTCCGCTCAACCGAACAAAGCCGGGGACGCAGCATGCTGCGTCCCCGTTCTTCGCGCTGTCACCACACCCCTAGATTGAGTCAACCACCTCAATATTCTCAAGGCCGCCGTAGATCGTCCACCACGGCTTCGCGCCCTTCGCCAGCGTCTCATTGAGCGCAGTGATATTAGCCACGCCGCGATCCTCAAGCCATGCTTCAAGCGCGGCCAGACCCTGCTGCGCATAGACCGGAATGCCGTCCTGCCAGGTTGCCCGCCCGCACAACACACCGGCAAAGGGAGTGCCCGCCTCTGCCGCCAGCTCCAGCGTCTCGCGGAAGACTTCATCGGATACGCCGGCGCTCAGGTAGATGAACGGCTTGCAGGCCGCCGCCGCCGCCTGCCGGAAGAACTCTTTCGCCTCTTCACGGCTGTACGCCTTCTGGCCGCTGAAGACCCGCATGCCTTCGACAAACTTCACATTGACCGGCACCTCAACCTTCAGCACATCAACCCCATACTGCGGCTTCGAGAACTCGGCCATATACGCCGTCACATATTTGGGCTTGACCTGCGCAAATTCAAAGCTCTTCTCATCGCCGATCGCGTCATCGTAGGCAATCGGTTCAAGGAAGAAGGGGATGTCGTTAGCGGCGCACTCCGCGCCAACCCGCTCAATGAACGCATGCTTGATCTCGTTGATCGCCGGATCATCGAAGGGGTTGTAGTAGAGCAAAATCTTAATTGCGTCTGCCCCCGCTTCCTTAAGCCGTCGCACACTCCAGACATCGAGCAGATCGGGCAGGCGACCACGCACCGACGCATCATACCCAGTCTTCTCATACGCGAGCAACACCCCGGTGCCAGGCGCGCGCTGGGCAATCGCCGGCAGACCATACTCAGGATCCATCAAAATCGCGCTCGCATGACGGGTCAAAATGCGCGTCACCGCCGTTTTGAAGGCGGTCAGGTCTTCATTGGTTGCCTCGGCGCCGCGCGCTTTGGCAATCGCCTTCTTCAGCGAGCCGCGTTGATCCATTGCGGCAGCCGCAATGATGCCATTCGCATCAGCGCAGGCTTGAATACCGTTGAATTTGCCCCGAGTCATCGTAACTTTAGCCATCGTTCAACTCCTTTAACCGGTGAACAGCGATTAGTGACCGGCAATGCAGAGATCGCGCGAACTCTCAATGGGTAAACGTGTTGCCCTCATCTGGTGGAAGTATATGCTGCGAAGGAACAGCGCGGTAACGCATCTATTATACCCGATTCGCTGCGCGCAACGGCAAAATATGGTACAATCAAGACGTATTTCCCAAGTTCGCGCGGGAATCAAACACCGGGAGGTTCTATGAAACAGGTGGTTGGAGCATTTGCCTTCCTGCTTGGCCTGATCATCGGGTTGATCGGCGGCGCAGCGCTGCTGGCCTACGCCTATCAGGCTGCCGGCCTGTATCCGCCAGACGATGCTACCATCAAGTTCATCGCTCGTGAGCGAGGCTGGCTGCGTGACGATGTGTAAGGGTTCACGGTAGCGGTGAAGCGGCACGCTTTCACCGTCTACCTTCGTAGCCATCGTTTTCCTTTCCCTCGACTCGAGCAGTGCGCACAAGGAGGTGCAAGTTGAACAAAATCTGGTTATCGCACTACGAGCCGGGCGTTCCCCATTCGCTGACCTACCCTGACATCACGCTCAACGACCTGTTGATGAACAGCGCCAAAACGTATGCCGATCACACGGCAACCAATTTTGTGCTGCGCTATCTGCTCGGCGGGCGCTTCACGGTTGGCGGCAAGCTCAGCTACCGGCAACTAAACGAAAAAGTGGATCGCATGGCGACTGCGCTCTACCAGCTTGGCGTGCGCAAGGGCGACCGGGTCGCGATAATGCTGCCGAATTCGCCTCACTATGTGATCACCTTCTTCGCCTGTATGCGACTGGGCGCCATCGTCGTCAACACCAATCCTACCTACACCGGACGCGAGATTCAACACCAGTTGAGCGACTCCGGCGCCGAAACGATTGTCTTGCTCAACATCTTCTGGCCGCGCCTGCGCGAAGTGCGCAGCGAAACGCCAGTCAAGCGGGTGATCGTGGCCCATGTCTTCGACACGCTTGGTTTCCCCTCGAATCTGCTGGTGAAGAGCGCGCAGAAGAAGACGCCCGAATGGGTCGATGTGCTGCCCGAGCAGGACATCTTCTTCTTCCAGCATCTGCTCGAAAAGTATGGGCCAACGCCGCCGCGCGTCAGCATCTCGCCCGATGACGTTGCCCTCTTCCAGTACACTGGCGGCACGACCGGGTTGCCCAAAGCAGCGATGCTGACCCACCGCAATCTGATCGCAAACGTAATTCAAATTGCGGCCTGGCTGGTGCGCGGCAAACCAGGCGGCGAGAAGATGATGGCGGCGATTCCCTTCTTCCATGTTTACGGGATGACTGTCGCTATGCTCTACAGCATCCACATGGGTGCTGAAATCGTGATTGTGCCCAGCCCACGCCCGATCGACAACGTGATGAATGTCATTCAGCGTGAGCGTTGCACCCTCTTCCCCGGCGTGCCTGCGATGTACATTGGGATTGTCAACCATCCTAAGGTCAACGAATACGATCTGCGCAGCGTCACCGCATGTATCAGCGGGTCAGCGCCTCTGCCGATGGATGTGCAGGAAAAGTTTGGTCAGTTGACCGGTGGCCGCCTGGTTGAAGGCTTTGGCATGACTGAAGCCAGCCCGGTCACCCACTGCAATCCAGTCTTCGGCGAACGGCGCGCCGGCAGTATCGGTGTGCCGTTCCCCGATACGGAAGCGAAGGTGGTTGATCTCGATACCGGCATGGAGATTGAGCCGGGCAGCGACGCGACCGGCGAACTCTGCGTGCGCGGCCCGCAGGTGATGAAGGGCTACTGGCAGCGGCCAGAAGAGACGGCTCAAACCATCGACGCCGATGGTTGGCTCCACACCGGCGATATTGCTCGCGTCGATAAGGACGGCTATTTCTACATCGTTGATCGCAAGAAGGACATGATCAATGTCGGCGGATTGAAGGTGCTGCCGCGCGATGTTGAGGAAGTGCTCTTCATGCATCCCAAGGTGATGGAAGCAGTCGTCGTCGGCGTGCCGCATCCACAACGCGGCGATGATACCGTCAAGGCATTTATCGTGCCGAAACCAGGCGAAAACCCCACTGCTGAAGAGATCAAGGAGTTCTGCAAGCTCCACCTCGCGCCATATAAAGTGCCGCGCGAAGTCGAGTTCCGCACCGAACTGCCGAAGACGCTCGTCGGCAAAGTGCTGCGCCGCGTGCTGGTGGAAGAAGAGAAGGCGAAGCAAAAAGCGGCAATGGCGACCGCGTAGCAGTTTTAGCCGAGAGATCGACCCTGACGGAGCCGCGCCAGGCCTGGCGCGGCTTTGCCTTCGCTGCTTCTGATACAATGAGCGCGTCATAACCGCGCGTGATCCGTGTGAAGGAGACAACGATGCTTCTCCCTTTCCAAAATGAACCGTTTGGCAACTTTGATACCGGCGATCGGCGCGCTGCCATGCAACGCGCGATCCGCCATGTGGCCGGGCAGCTCGGCGCATCTTATCCGCTCGTGATTGGCGGTGAGCGGATTGTGACCGAAGCCAAACTGCCTTCGCTCAACCCTGCTGAACCGAAAAAGGTCGTCGGCTACGCCAGCAGCGCAACTCAGGAGCATGCGCATCAGGCGGTGCTCGCGGCTGATGCTGCCTTTCGCTCGTGGTCGCGCGTGCCGGTCAGCGCTCGCGCTCACGTGCTGCTGCGCGCGGCAGCGATCATGCGGCGACGCAAAGAAGAACTGGCGGCCTGGATGATGCATGAGGTGAGCAAGAACTGGGTCGAGGCCGATGCCGATGTCGCCGAGGCGATCGACTTCTGCGAGTGGTATGCCCGTCAGGCCCTCGCCTTGCAGGGCGAACGCCAGCCGCTCGTCCCATACCCTGGCGAATCAAACGAATTGCGTTATCTGCCGCTCGGCCCCGGCCTCGCCATCCCGCCGTGGAACTTCCCGCTCGCCATCACCACCACGCTGACGGTGGCTCCCATCGTGGTCGGCAATACCATCGTGCTCAAACCATCACCGCGCGCCCCGATCATCGCTGGTCTTCTGGTCCAGATTCTGGAAGAGGCCGGCCTGCCGCCCGGAGTCGTGAATCTGGTGACCGGTGAAGATGCTGTGTTGGGCGACTTTCTGGTTGATCATCCGATGGTGCGCTTTATCGGTTTCACCGGCTCAAAGAATGTCGGCTTGCGGATCATGCAGCGAGCGGCAGTGCGTCAGCCCGGCCAGAACTGGCTGAAACGCTCGATTCTTGAGATGGGCGGCAAAGACGCGATTATTGTTGATGAGACTGCCGATCTCGAGGCGGCAGCAACGGGTATCGTGGCCAGCGCCTTCGGCTTCCAGGGCCAGAAGTGCAGCGCCTGCTCGCGCGCGATCGTCGTTGATCAGGTCTACGATCAGGTCTTGCAGCGCGTGGTGGAAAAGACGAAGGCGTTACACCTGGGCAATCCAACCCGCCCCGAGACCGATCTGGGCGCAGTGATCGACCAGCGCGCGTTCGATTCGATCAGCAACTACATCGCCATCGGGCAAGAAGAGGGCAGGCTCGTTACCGGCGGCGAAGTGATCGACCACGAGCTGGTCAAAGATGGCGGCTTCTTCATTAACCCGACCATCTTTTCCGAGGTGGCGCCCCATGCTCGTATCGCTCAGGAAGAGATCTTCGGGCCAGTGCTGGCCTTCATTCGCGCCGCCAGCTTCGACGAGGCGCTAGATATCGCTAACGGCACCGAGTACGGTCTCACCGGCGGCCTCTATAGCCGCAATCTCGAGCGGCTCGAACGAGCGCGCGATGAGTTTCACGTCGGCAATCTGTACTTCAATCGCAAATGCACCGGCGCGCTGGTTGGCGTGCAACCCTTCGGCGGCTTCAATATGTCGGGCACTGACAGCAAGGCCGGCGGCGCTGACTATCTGCGCCTGTTTACCCAGCCCAAGGTGATCAGCGAACGGTTCTAATCCGTTGCCGTCGTTTGATCAGGCGGCATCACCGCGCCGGAGCAACGATTGCTCCGGCGCTACGCATGGGTGAGCTGGCCGGAGACGCCGCCACAATCCCTGTCTTACGCGGGCGCGGGCGCGCCTGCACCCGCAGCTATCCCCTGCGTCAGCAGGAGCCATGCCGCATCGCCACAAAACTTCCCGCGCTATGCCTGCGCGTCAAAACCTTCAGCTTCGGCAACCAGCCAAAGCGTTTGCATCATGGTTTATCTGGAATACAGCGGAAGAACGTAATCATTCTGTGATCGCTCGATGTCGCATGAACATAGGCGCTCAGCTCGCTCTGCCAGACCCGGTGACCGCAACCAAAGCACGGTATGCGCGCGTCGGGAACGAATCAGCGGTCGCATTCGTCTTTGGAATGAGTGGCCAAACAGATACTAAAGGAGTTGCTGGTATGGAAAACCGTTTTCTCACTACTATTCTCGCTATCACCGCGCTGATCGCAGTTGTCGCCCTAGCTGCCGTCGGCCTGCTCCGCCCCAGTCAGACCGTCGCGGCCCAACCCGGCGTGAGCAATCTGCCGCAGATTACCGTGATTGGCACTGGCGACGTCAAGATCGAGCCTGACATTGCCACGATTTACATCGGCGTCGAAACGACTGCTGCCACCACCCAGGAAGCGCTGACCCAGAACAGCGCGCAGGCACAGGCAATCATCGACCGCCTCCGCCAGTTGGGGGTTGAGGCGCGCGATATTCAGACCAGCGGGTTGAATATCTACCCGAACTACGATGAGCAAGGCCGCGCGATTACCGGCTACACCGTCAACAATACCGTGAACGTCACCATTCGCAACCTGGCTCAGGCCGGTGACCTGATCGATCAGGTGGTGCAGGTCGGCGCTAACCGGCTCTACGGCATCAATTTCAGCGTCAGCGATCCCGAAGCTGCGCTGGCGCAGGCCCGCGACGTCGCTATCGCCAATGCCCGCGCCCGCGCCGAGCAGATGGCCCGCGCCAGCGGCGTTTCGCTGGGTCGAGTGCTGTTCATCACCGAAAATCTCGGCGCCAGCCCCATCCCGGTGATGGATTTTGCCTACGCCGCGCCCCGCGCCGGTTCGGCTCCGCCCGTTCAGCCCGGCCAGCAAAGCTACAGCGCTACAGTCCAAATCACGTTTGAACTGCGCTGAGCCATCATGCCAGGGGGCGCGGGCGCTAACGCGCCCCCTGGCAACAACCAGAGTTGAATAGTGCCAGCCTGAGCGGCAGCCGCCCCTATCCTCTGGTATAATAGAGATAGCTTATCCCAACAGCGCGGTGACATGGCTTTTCCGCCCTGAAGCGGCAGAAGCGCTCCGCGCTGTTCTCATCTTCTGTTGTTGAAACACGAGCGTCGTATGCCGTTCCGGATCAATGCTCCGTATCAGCCAACCGGCGATCAGCCACAGGCCATCGCCAAACTCGTGGCCGGCCTGCGCGCCGGGTATCGTCATCAAACCCTGCTCGGCGCGACCGGCACCGGCAAGACGTTTGTGATGGCGCACATCTTCGCTGAGATTCAGCGCCCCACCCTGGTGCTGGCTCATAACAAAACCCTCGTCTCGCAGTTGTGGGCCGAATTCCGCGAGTTCCTGCCCGATGCTGCTGTCGAGATGTTCATCTCATATTACGATGAATATACACCGGAAGCCTACGTCCCTTCAAAAGACCTCTACATCGAGAAAGAGGCCAGCATCAACGAAGAGATCGATCGGTTGCGCCACGCGGCGACCCAGGCTCTGCTGACCCGGCGCGATGTCTTGATTGTCGCCTCAGTCTCGGCCATCTTCGGTCTCGGTTCGCCCCACGATTACGGGCAAGAGAAGGTTCTGCTGCGCGTTGGCGAAGTGCGCAACCGCGACAAGTTGCTGCGCCAGTTGATCGATCTACAGTTCGAGCGCAAGGATATGGACTTTCAGCGCGGCACCTTCCGCGTGCGCGGCGATACGCTCGACATCATTCCGGCCAATGCGGAAACTGCCATTCGGGTTGAGTTCTGGGGCGATGAGATCGAGCGAATCGTCGAGCTTGATCCGCTCACCGGCGAGGTGCTCCTCACGCACACGGCAGTTGAGATCTACCCCGCCAAGCACTTCGTTACCACCAAAGAGAAGTTGCAGTTGGCGATTACCCGCATCCAGGACGAGCTTGGGGAACGGGTGCGCGAACTGGAAGCCGCCGGGAAATTGCTGGAAGCGCAACGGCTCAAGCAACGCACGCTCTACGATCTGGAGATGCTGAGCGAGGTGGGCTACTGTAGCGGCATCGAGAACTATTCGCGCCATCTCGATGGCCGCGCTGCCGGTCAGACGCCGTGGACGCTGCTCGATTACTTCCCCGATGATTTTCTGATCTTCATCGACGAGAGCCATATCACGATTCCGCAACTGCGCGGCATGTACAACGGTGACCGCCAGCGCAAGCAGACGCTGGTCGATTACGGGTTTCGCCTGCCCTCTGCGCTCGATAACCGACCGTTGCAATTTGCCGAGTTTGAGCAACATGTCTATCAGGTGATCTATGTCTCGGCCACGCCCGGCCCCTACGAGCGGGAGAAGAGCGAGCAGATTGTCGAACAGATTATTCGTCCAACCGGTCTGCTCGATCCGGAAATCGAGGTGCGCCCGACCAAAGGCCAGATCGATGACCTGCTCGGCGAGATCAGACGACGGATCGAGCGCAAGCAGCGTGTGCTGGTGACGACGCTCACCAAACGGATGGCCGAAGATCTGGCCGATTACCTGAAAGAGATGGGAGTGCGCACGATGTATCTCCACGCCGACATCGACACCATCGAACGGGTGGAGATTCTGCGTGATCTGCGCCTCGGTGTGTACGATGTGGTCGTTGGCATCAATCTGCTGCGCGAGGGGCTTGATCTGCCCGAAGTCAGCCTGGTTGCTATCCTCGACGCCGATAAAGAGGGTTACCTCCGCTCGGAAACTTCCCTGATCCAGATCATCGGGCGCGCTGCCCGCCATATCGAGGGCAAAGTGATTATGTACGCTGACACGATCACGCGCTCGATGGAAGCCGCGATCCGCGAAACCCAGCGCCGCCGCGATATTCAGATGGCCCACAACCTGCGCCATGGGATCGTGCCGCAGGGAATCGCCAAAGGCGTCCGCGATCTGACCGACCGGATTCGCAAGATGGCCGAAGATCGCGGCGAGTACGTAGCGACGCCGGAAACTGCCGTGCCGGTGAACCTGCCCCGCGATGAGGTGCTGCGCCTGATCAAAGACCTTGAAAAGCAGATGAAGCAGGCCGCTAAAGAGCTGGCCTTCGAGAAAGCGGCCACCCTGCGTGATCAGATTGTCGAATTGCGTAAGACATTAGCGCTGAGTGAGTGATTCATGCCGGTTCAAGTCTGGATTGGCGAGAAACCAGAACATCCCCAGGAACGCCGCGCCATTCTGGCGCTGGCCCAAACCCTTGAGAGGCTTGAGGGATTGTTCCTGATTCTCTCCAATTTCAGCGTCGGTGGCCGCAGTATCGATCTGGTCATCATCAAACACGATGCGATAGTGATCATTGAACTCAAACACTGCGACGGGCGCGTGATCGGCAGTGTCAACGGCCCCTGGATCGTCGAAGGACGCAACGGCGAGCAGAAACGGCTCAATCCGGGGCGCAAAAACCCCTACAATCAGGTGATCTCATACTTCCATGCGCTGACCAATTTTCTCAACGAACATCGGCGCGAATTCCTCTCGGAACAGAAAGCCAACAGCATCGACTTCCGCACCTGCAAGCGGCTGATCGTGATCGCGCCCCGCATTGAAGAGGGATCGCAGCTCGATCTCGACTGGAAGGTTGAGGTGCGCGGCCTCGATGAACTTGCCGCCTACCTGATCACCGAGCGTTCTTCGGAGATCGAGCTTAGCGAAGAAGAGATGCTGGCGATCCCCAAACTGCTCCATTGCACGCCGTGGACGGAACTGAATGATGTGGTGCGCGAGGAAGCGCCGGCAGCGCCGCCGCCGCAGCCGCCCACAACGTCGCTGCGCGAACGGCTGTGGCGGGCATTGCAGACCACGACCGGTCGAGTGATTGCCGCCGTCTCGACGCTGGCAGCCCTCCTCGTAATTCTGGTGCGCTTCTGGCCATCAGCGCCCATCCCCCAGGCTGACGCTCCGCTCACGATGCTGTCAACCAGCGCGCCGTCCGGGAACGACCTGCTGAGCTTCAGTCTGTCGATCAGCTACTGTCGCTGGAATGGCTACCAGTTGGTGGGTAAACGCTGGGATGCCGCCAGCCAGACCTGGCAGAATGTTGCTGCCGGTGAAACCTCGACCGGCACAGTGCCAGACATCATCGTGGCACTCGAACAGATTGACGCCTGCGGTGACCGAATTGAGCTGACCTGGAGCGTCCAGAACAATACTGCCAGCCCGGTGTCGCTGCCGCTCCGTCACGACAACATCACTATCAGTGATGGGCTGGGCAATGAATACCGCATCTCAAACGACGACTCGCGTCCGGCCACGATTGTTGCGCCGGCTGGCAGCCGCGAGCGCGGCATCGCCGTCGTGCGGCGGCCCCTTGCCGCCAGCGCTGGCATGCTGCGGATCAATCTGCTCAATCAGCCGTTTGGTGAAGCCAGTTTTCTCGTTTCGCTCCAACCGTAACGGTTGCTTGAACGCCCACTTCACGACTGACAGCGCGCTGGATTTTGTGCCTGTTCCCAGACCCGCGCGAACTCGGCCAGATAGGCGGCGGCCAGCGCCGGATCCTCGATAATCAGCAGATTTTCATCGTTGGTGCGTTCAGCGCGACCGGTAAAATTGTAGGAACCGGTGATCACAATGCGCTCATCCACGATAATCACTTTGTGGTGCATCGTGTAGCAGTTGCCATCTTCAAGCGCGCTCACCCCCTGCTCGCGCAGAATCGCAAATTCCGAGCCAGTGCCGCCGGCATTGCGCCGCTCGAACACCCCCTTCACCTGCACGCCATTCTGATGCCGCTCGATCATAGCGGCGCCAATCTCATCGCTGGTAAACGAAAACGCCATGAAGAGCACCGAGCGCCGCGCATTGCCGATCACCTCAACAATGCGCGCCGCCGGACGTTCCCGCGGGGTGAAATAGTTCTCGATGGTCGCCTGCGCGGTCGTGATGCGCGAAAAGGGAGTCGTCGCCTGTTTGCTGTTGCCGAACCGTCCCGCTGCCATCTCGGCAAACTCAACGGTGTAATTCTCGACAATCGCCGGAATGGTGATGCGCAACAGGTTGTTGTTATTGCGATAGGTGTCGTTAATCGTCACATTCCACGATCCCGTCCAGACGATGCGCCGGTCGATGATGATAAACTTGCTATGCAGGAAAGCTGAAGAGTCTTCCCAACTGATCGGAATCCCGGCCTCTTCGATAATCCCGGCAAACTTGGCATCGACCGGATCAGACAGACTCTCGCGATCGAGCGCCAGCCGAACCTGCACGCCACGCCAGTGAGCAGCGACGAGCGCCTCGGCCAGTGGTTGCAGCGTATACTCGAAAGTCGCCAGATCGATACTCGCGCGGGCGCTGGCAATATCGTCGAGGATGTCGCGCAGAAACGGCGGCGTTACCCGATTGCGCGGCACGTCAGGATAGACCAGCGACGGCGTAGTAAAGTAGACGGCAATATCGCCGCTAACATCGGGGCGCGGTTGGGTCTCGATACCGAAGATCGCCGGATCGATGCCGAACCGACGCAGATCGATGATCCCGGCATTGATCAGAAAACCGAGCGCCAGAATCGCGAACAGGACGATCAGTTGCGCCCGGTTCAGGCGACGCGGCGGGGAAGCAGACGGTTTCCGCGCCATGACTCCTCGCAAATGGTTAGCGGCGCGCCAGATGCGCCAGCAGGCTTAAGGGCAACACTTCCGGCCAGCGACGCGGACACCGTCGTTGAAAGGCGTCGGGTGCAGTGGCAGACCCGAACGCAGCAGGCGATACACCGGCAGATGGCTCAACGCTCGGCGCTACGGTCTCCGATAGCGCCGCAGCGCCGAGCGCCGGTATCAGCCCGGCCAGAGTCTGCGCAGCTACTTCCACCGCGCCGCCAGCGCGGGCAGCGGCGCGCACAGCAGCGCGCACCTGCGCTACCACCTGATCAACGCCCGCTTCGTCTGCGACATTGCGCGTCAACAGCGCCGCCTGCTCTGTGGCCCATTGCAGCAACGGGCCGGCCTGATCATCGGTCAGGCCGGCAGTCAGCCGCTCATCTTCCTGCAATGCCTCTACTGCCAACCGCTGGTATGGCGTCAGATGGCGCACCATTGCTTGCCTGCCTCTTGCTACAGGCGCGATCGTGGATCAAGCGCATCGCGCAGGCCGTCACCGACAAAGTTGATGCTGAGGACGGTCAGGAAAATCAGCGCGCCGGGAAAGAGCGCCAGCCATGGCGCTGCCTGCAAATACTGGCTGCCATCGGTGACCAACCGCCCCCATGTCGGCGTATCGGGCGGGAAACCCACACCAAGAAACGACAGAGTTGACTCGGTGATGATAGCGCTACCGACCTCAAGCGTCGCCGCGACAATGATCGGGCCAACGGCGTTCGGCAGGATATGGCGAAACATAATCGCTGGCCGGCTGACCCCCAACGCCGTGGCCGCCTCGACAAACTCTTTCTCTTTCAGCGAGAGGAACGTTGCGCGCACGATACGCGCCGTACTCATCCAGGCCAGACAGCCGATCACTGTCACCACGATGGTAAAGATACCGGCTTCGGGTGAACCCATGAGCTTGATAACTGGATCGCGGAACAGGTAGACGGTCAGTAACGTCAGGGGAATAACCGGAAGAGACAGAAAGAGATCGGTAATTCGCATCAAAATCTGATCAACAATCCCGCCGAAGAATCCGGCGGTTGCGCCAATGATCGTGCCTAGCGAGATTGCAATTGCCATTGCCGTCAGGCCCACCAGCAGCGACACCCGACCGCCATAGAGCGCGCGCGCCAGCAGATCACGGCCTAAATCGTCTGTTCCGAACGGATGGATGGCCGTTGGCCCAGAAAGAATATTGAGAAAATCGAGATGATCGATTGCCGTTTGCAGATCAACGTTCGGCTGTAAAAACGGCGAACCGATGGCTTCGAGTTGCGCAGCCAGGTAGGGAATGTAGAAGGTTGGGCCGACAAACGACGCCAATGCCAGCGTGAAGAGCGCGATCACGCCCAGCATCGCCAGCCGATGCTTGCGAAAACGCCGCCATGCATCGCTCAACAAGGTGCGCGGTTTGACCGGCAACCGGCTTGTCATCTGTTGGGCGCGCGCCGAAGGCGACAACCCAGCCGGGTTACTCATCTCAATCTCTGCCATCGCGATATTTACCCCTTCCGGTCACCGTTCTTTCGGCTATGAATAGCGCACGCGCGGATCGAGCACACCGTAGAGAATATCCGCAATCAGATTGAACAACACGGTCAGTGTGGCAAAGATGAAGGTCAGCGCCATCACCACAGGCGTGTCAGAATTGTTGATCGACGTGATCAACAACGCTCCCAAACCGTTGACGCGAAACAGATTCTCGGTAATGATCGCTCCGGCGAAGATTGTCGGAATACCTAGCGCAATGAGCGTCACCACCGGGATCAGGCTATTGACCAGCACATGGCGCAAAACAACCATCCGGTCGCTCAGCCCTTTGGCGCGCGCGGTGCGCACATAATCGAGCGAGAGGTTATCAAGCATCGACGAGCGCATAAAACGAGTTAAGGCCGCCGTTTGCTGCACCACCAGCACAGCCACCGGCAGGGTCATCTGCCGCACCTGTTGGGTGAAGGTCTCCCAATCGACCACCTGCAGGGTTGTATTGTATACGATGGGGAACCACTTCAGGTTAATGGCAAAGACCAGCATCAAGACCAGGCCGGTAAAAAAGGAGGGGACGGAAAAACCAACAAAGGCAAAAAACGTCGCAATGTTATCGAATATCGAATACTGTTTTACCGCCGAGATGATCCCAATTGGTATCGCCAGCAGCACGGCGATCAGATAAGCCGACCCAACCACTATCAGGGTCTGCGGCAGCCGCTGCCAGATCAGATCAATCACCGGCCCACGGGTGCCGAAGGAGAAGCCCCAATCACCCCGCAGCAACGAAGTAATCCAGCGCACATACCGCACTGGCCAGGGTTGATCGAGACCGAACTGAATCCGGATCAGTTCGCGGGTCGACTCAGGAATAGCCGGATTAAGCGCGAACTGCGCCAGCGGATCGCCGGGAGCCAGGGCCAGAATCGCAAAAATGACAAAACTGATAATCAACAAGGTCGGTATCGCTATCAAAACTCGGCGGATGATATATCGCAGCATTGGTATCGTGACCTCATCTGATGATCGCTGGCCGGGAAGTCAGGAATTCGCGACTTCCCATGGGGCTGGCAGAGAGACGCAGATCAGGCCGCGTCTCTCTGCCGCCGCTTCATGCGTTAGGGCACTCGTCGCCAGGTTGCAATATTCCAGATGCTGCTGTCGAACGTATTGAAGGTTGGGCCTTCCAGGTTCTTCAGCTTCGCATTCGGCGTGCGGCGATTGATCAGCGGAATGACTGCGCCATCATTCACCAGCAAGTCGTTCATCTTGATTGCCAGTTCAGCGCGGCGCTGCGGATCAAGCTCAACCTTCAACTGCTCGAACAGCGCATCGTATTCGGGGTTGCAGTAGCGACCGTCGTTGCTGCCATTCCACTGATTGGCCGACGACGCAACCTCAGCGCAGATCCAGCCTTGCAGGTACTGCTGCGGATCAGCCGAGCTCGGGCCGTTGGTGTACATCTGCAAGTCGGCGTAGAACTTGTTCAGCGTATCCGGGTTGCCGGCATCGCCGCCGAAGAAGACCGCCGCATCGATTGCCTTCACGTTGACCTGAATGCCAATCTCGGCCAGGTTCGACTTGATGATCGCCTGTTCGCCCTGACGCAGGGTGTTGATGCTGGTCTGGAAGCTGACAATTAGCTTCACCCCATTCTTCTCGCGCACCGGGCCATTGCGTACCCAGCCGGCCTCATCGAGGATACGGTTGGCTTCATCAACATTGCGCTCACAGGTTGTGTTGGGCGAATTGACCGCTGCCGGCACTACCAGCACGTTGCAGGTCGGCTCACCGGTCGGGCCGTAGAGCTGCTCGGCAATCGCCTTGCGGTCGATAGCCAGCGAGATGGCCCGTCGCACCGCCGGATCGGTCAGGAAGGGGTGCGGCTGATCCGGCTCGCTGCGCTTGTCGCCCAGCGCCGGATCGGGGTTGGCGAAGTTGACGACAATCCGCTCAACACCGAACGAACCGCCAGCTATCGCGTCACACTTGCCGCTAGCCAGAATCGGCTCGAGCACCGCCTTCGGAATCTGGAGGTTCCAGGCGAAGTCAACCTCGCCGGTCTCGCAGACGGCGCGCGCCGCCGACGTCGCATCACCGCCGCCCTTGATCTCGACTTCGTCGAAGAAGACGTTATCGGCATCACGGAAGAAGGGATTGCGTTCGTAGATCACGGTATCACCGGGGCGCAGCTCGCGCAGCTTCCAGGCATTGGTGCCGATCGGAGCGAGATTGGCGGCCTGACACTCGGCGCTGGTGCTGGCCGCCGCGCCAATGCAGTTGCCGAACTGCTTCTGCTGCAAGATCATGCCGAAAGGACCAACGAACGCGATGTACGGATCGGCGGTCGGTTCCTTCCAGACAATCCGGAACGTTGTGTCATCGATCTTCTCGATATCCGCGATTGGATCGAAGGCCGCCTTGGTTGTGCAGGCAGTTGCCGGATCGGCGCAATACTTCCAGGTGAAGATGATGTCGTCGATGGTAAAGTCAGTGCCATCCGACCACTTCAGGCCCGGCTTGATCTTCCAGGTCACGCTGGTGCCATCCGCAGCCACACCGCCGTTCTCAACGGTGGGGATCTCAGCCGCCAGATACGGCACCAGTTGGTCATTCTGGTCGTAACGGGCCAGCGGCTCCAGGATGACGGTCGCGCCGTCAAAGTCTTTGGTGCCGGTTGCCAGATGGGGATTGAGCGTCGTGACAGCCTGCCAGTACAGGATTGTCAGTTTGCCGCCTTTCTGCGGAGCAGGAGCCGCAGTAGGCTGCGCAGGCGCCTCCGTCGGCGCGGGCGCTGCCGTGGGCTGCGCAGGCGCCTCCGTCGGCGCGGGCGCTGCCGTTGCCGGCGCGGCGGGAGCGGCAGTAGGCTGCGCCTGCTGCTGCCCGCCACAGGCGGCCAATACGATCGCCGCCACCGCCATGAGGGTTAGCCATGCCCAAAACCGTTTGTGCCTCACATGAACCTCCTCGATACATTCTGCGAATACCTTCTATGATGATCGAAGCGAGGCGCAATCACGGCGTTATCACACCTTGCGCGTCGTTGTTGCGCGACCGCGCGGAACATCTGATGAGTCACGACCGGAGTGCGCTCGCCCGTCATCTCCTCTCATGCGCTGACGCCGTTCACCTGGAATCGGATATGCCAGACGAACGGCACGTGACCGTTACTCGACTTCGTTTACGCGAACTGGCACAACGTTGTGATGCGCAACGACTTCACCATTGAATCTGTCATTCAGGGGGTGCAGAATACCTGAACAGTACCACAGTGCCCTAAAATTGTCAAGAAACTGACTCATGTCGCGCCAGTATGCTTCCGGTCACGCCATGACCGGCGCGGCGCAAAACTGAAGGCAGTGTAAACAGTAATCCCTACGGATCCAACCGGTCACCCTCCGCAAGCGGCACCGCCGGTAGCGGCGCTCCACAGATGCCGGCAATGACTGCGATCACCCACCGGCTGATGAGCGCTTCCTGGTCGAGGCGTTGGCGCTCGGCGCGACCCAGCGTGAGCTGCGCGATGCGCATGCCCTCGGCCTGCTGCACTGCCAGAATTGCCCGATCAGCGCCGCGCCGTTGTCGCGTCGTGATGATCGCGGCGGTTAAGCCAATTCCCAGCACCGGCCAATCGCCATCACTGAGATCACGCGCGCGCCGGTAGGCCCACGTCGCCATTGCCTGCGCAGTGCCTTCGCTTACGGCAGCGCCGCCAGCCTGGCCAGTCAGCTCAAGCAACGCGCGCGGCGCATACACATCGACGGCGGCCAACACCGTGGCCGACGAACCGGCCACGGCATGCAGCCAGGCCAGCGCAAAGCTGCCCGCGCCGGCAAAGACGTAGACGAGCCGATGCGGCGCGGCGTGAATGGCGGTAATGCTCGCTGTTAGATCAGGAGGCATGATCATGGCGCAATGCTTCGGGCAAAGAGCGCTTGCCAGGCGGCGCAGTCGATGAATTCGCCTTCCGGCAGGCCGGCAGCAGCGCGAAATGCGCCTACCGCTGCCGCCGTGGCCGGGCCGAAGAGGCCATCGATGGGGCCGGGATCGTATCCAAGCGCGGCCAGCCGTCCTTGCAGATCGGCAACGCCTGGATCGAATTGCCGACGTTCGGCTGGCTGGATCGTGAGTGACGCAAAAGTGCTGCAATCGCGCGCTGCCGGATCAGCGTCTGGCGTCCACGCCAGCGCAAATCCGGTCGCAGCAGTAGTGAGCGGGGGTAGCGCCGGGTCGGTCGGCAGCCAGATCAGATGTTCCTGTTCAGCAAATTTCACCACTGCGCCACGCGCCTGCGGATCCCATAACACAAGCAACGGTTCGCCCAATCGTTCCGGGCGCGCGGTCGTCACATTGCCGGCATCGTTCACTCGCGCCATCACCGGGCGAAAGGGATAATCCCAATTGTAGTCGCTCCAGCGTACCAGCTCGACGAAGGCATAAATAATGCCATCGGCTAATCGCTGTGGCGCGCGCACCAGCGGCACGGTTGTCTCATTAGCAGTCAGCACTGCGGTTTCAACGCCGCTCGCCGCATCGATACGGTACAGACCAAAGCGGATATCAGGAGCTGGCCCGCCCCCGGCCACCGTTAGCTCGCTCCCGTCAACACTCCAGACTTCTTCTTCGCAGCAACTGGGCGCGCGCATGAGTTTGTCGCTGCCATCGAAATGCACTATCACCGCTTCCCCGCCAGGTATGCCCATTTCTGGCAGCATCACGGCATACAGTAACAGGCGCGATCCGTCAGGCGACCACGCCACCGGCATGTAGCGCCAGGCCGGATTGGCGAAATCAGGCGTCGCTGGTTCGGGATCATCAGCCATCAGCAGACTGGGTCGGCCACCGGTGATGGCGCTGAGGTAGACTCCGCCGGGCGAGTCATCGCGCCCAACGATAAGTCCGGGCGCGGGATCGGCGAGATGATAGGCAACCAGTTGGCCGTCAGGGGCAATCCGCGGATTGCTCAATCCTGGCGCTCTCAATAGTAACCGTCGCCCGGCGCCGTCGAGCGCTACCAGCTCGTCGCCGGTTAGATAGACCAGGGTGCCGTTAGCGGCCACGCTCAGCTCGCGCACCGGCTGCGCCTCATACGTAATCTGGATCATGCGGCTGCCGTCCGGTTCAAGACGCGCGATCTGATCCTGCTCGATCAGGTAGAGAGGAGCGGGCAGGCGGGCAAGAGGCGTCGCTGTTGGCAAGGGCAAAACAGTCGCGCCTACCGTTGGCGAACCAGACACAACGGGCGAAACGACCGGCAACACCGTTGTGGGCGACTCGCCTGGCGGCGGGGCAGCCGTGCAGGCGCCCAGCAGGATGACTATCAGCCATCCCAGAAAACGAAGATTTGACATCTTCCTGCTCCGCAGATCGACTGACCAACTTCGAGTATTATCATACGGCGCGCGCCAATCTGCAACGTTGCCTGACCATAAACTCAATCGGTCTGGCGAAACTGCAACCAGTCCCGTCACTGCGAGGAGCTATGGAGAGCGAGACATCCTTCCCGATTGATCAGGTCTTTGCCACGCTCGAGCGCGATATGGCCCGCTTCATCCCGCCGCTGATCGATCAGATGGGCGAAGCCAGCCAGACGCCTTTTCGCATTCTGATCGCTACCATCCTCAGCCTGCGCACCAAAGACACACTCACAGCAGTGGTTGCGCCTCGACTGTTTGCCGCTGCTGACACCCCTGCCGCTATGCTGGCGCTCGGCGTCGAGCGAATCAGTGAACTGATCTATCCGGTTGGCTTCTACCGGGTCAAAGCCCGTCAGATTGTCGCTATCTGCCAGATTCTGCTCGAGCGGTACGGCGGCGAAGTGCCATCAGATCTTGACGAGTTGCTCAAACTCCCCGGCGTGGGGCGCAAAACCGCCAACCTCGTGGTGACCGCCGGCTACGGACTGCCCGGCATCTGCGTTGACATTCACGTCCATCGGATCTGCAATCGCTGGGGCTACGTGCAGACGCGCACTCCTGAAGAGACAGAAATGGCACTGCGCGCCAAACTACCGCAACGCTACTGGATTCCGATCAACCGGCTGCTGGTTACGCTCGGCCAAAACATCTGCCACCCAACCTCGCCCCGATGCAGTATCTGTCCGATTCGCGACTGGTGTCCACGCATTGGCGTAACCCGAAGCAGATGAGCAACGCTGCCTGATCGATCCGCCAGTGATGAGCAAGGCAAACTGTCATTGCAAGCCGCCGCAGACGATGCGGCACGCCCCGTCGCCGCCAGAGACATGCCGTGAGCATGATCCACGCGCCTGAGCCGGAGATTGACCACGCTGCGATCCGCGCAGCGCGCAGTAACCTGGGGTGAAGAAAAGCGCTGCGCGGCTACGATCCGTAGTCATTGCGTGAGCAGAACGCATGCCTTTCCACCCGTTCCCTGGGCGTGAGGCGGGGAGTGCCGCGTCGGCGTGATCCACGTCATCATGAGGGTGATCTTCGAGCCTTTGTGGCGCTCTCAGCACCAGATTGCTCGCTGGCGCATCAACATCATCCTCTGGGCGCTAACCTCGCGAGCGTGTGTCACTGCCGGCAATCATATTTCCGCCACACCGCGTTCTATCAGCTATAATGACATGGTAAAACAATGCAACCGCACAGGGAGGATCGCTACCGTGAATATACTTGCGCAGGGGCGCTGGATCAACCCGCTCATTGTAGCAGCAATTGCTGTCGCGCTCGATCAAGCATCGAAGCGCTGGATTGTCGAGACGCTTGGGCCGGAAACGATGACTCGTTTTATCCCGCTGATTGGCGACAACATCCGGCTAGCCTATTCGCACAATACCGGGATCGCCTTCAGTCTGTTTCAGGGCAAATCCGATCTGCTCACGATTGTCGCCATCGTGATCATGATCGGAGCAGTGTATGTCTATATCACCCAGTTACCCAATCGGCGTCTGCTCATCCAACTGGCAATGGGCCTGATCCTCGGCGGCGCGCTGGGCAACGTCATCGACCGCATTCGCTTAGGATACGTGGTTGATTTCATTCAGGTCGGCTGGTTCCCCATCTTCAATCTTGCTGACAGCGCAATCACCGTCGGCGCCGCGCTGCTCATCCTGCAGTACGCGCTCGAAGAGCTAAAACTGCGCCGACTGCGGCAGGCTGTCATATCACAGTAACGACGATGCGGACACGCTGGATTCTGGTCATTCTGGCGGCAGCGCCGGTATTTGCGCTCGATCAACTGGCCAAAGCCTGGGTGGAGCAAGCGCTCACCCCGTCTGGCGAGCCGGTCTCGTTGCTGCTGGGCTGGATTCAGCTCACCTACCACGAAAATACCGGGCTGGCTTTTGGGCTGTTCCCTGATCAAGGTGGGCTACTATCGGCAATTGCCGGCGTCGTGCTCATCTTGCTGGCCTACACCTACCAGCACCTGCTGCCCACCGAGTCGCGCTGGGTAACGGTGGCAGTTGGTCTGATCTTCGGCGGCGGCCTGTCCAATTTGCTTGATCGCCTGCGCCAGGGCTACGTGATCGATTTCATTCAGATCGGCTGGTGGCCGGTATTCAATCTGGCCGATAGCGCGATCACCCTGGGCGTCATTGCGCTCGCGTTCCACATCATCTTCATCGGTGATGAGCCGGCAGCAGCAGAAGAACTGACACCGATTGATGATGGGCTGCTACAGGAATTGCTGACCCGCGATCCCGACGAGCCGATCAACCGCAATTCAGAGGCGTCATCATGAGCGCGGAAGAATACCTCGCCGAGATCGAAAACGATGAGCGAACCGTGATCGTGCCGGCTGAAGCAGCCGGTATGCGAATTGATCGCTTCCTGGCTGCTGTCCTGCCCGATCTCTCGCGAGCGCAGGCGCAGCGATTGATTGAGCAGGGCCTGGTCTTATACGAGCAGCGCCCAACGCGCGCCAGTCAGACGCTGCGCGCCGGGGCCACCATCCTGGTGATCGTGCCGCCGCCCATCCCGACCGAACTGGTGGCCGAACCGATCCCGCTCACCATCGTCGCTGAAGATGCTGACATTGCCGTGATCAACAAGCCTGCCGGGATGGTGGTGCATCCGGCGCCCGGTCACCCGCGAGGAACGCTGGTTAATGCGCTGTTGGCCCGCTACCCCGATCTGGCCGTTGGCGGTGAAGTGCGACCGGGTATCGTGCATCGACTCGACCGCGACACGTCAGGACTGCTGGTCGTTGCCCGCCACGATGCCGCCTTGCGCGCCCTGGTCGAGCAACAACAGGCCCGGCGGATGCGTAAAGTGTATCAGGCGCTGGTTGTGGGTCGCCCCCCCGAAACCGGTGTCATCGATGCGCCCATCGGACGCGATCCGCGGGATCGTCTGCGCATGGCGGTCGTAGCGAATGGTCGGCCTGCGCGCACCCACTATCGACTGTTACAGAGCTGGACCAACTATAGCCTGCTCGAAATCACGCTCGAGACAGGGCGAACCCATCAGATCCGGGCGCATCTGCGTCACGCCGGTTACCCGATTGTCGGTGATCCGATGTACGGCCCACGGCGATCACATTTCAACCTCCAGCGCCAGTTTTTGCATGCCTGTCAGCTCGGCTTCTTTCACCCGCGCGGTGGCGACTGGCGGGAATATACCGCGCCGCTGCCTGCCGATTTAGCCGCAATCCTGCGCCAGTTGCAGGCGAACGCAACACACCACTGAGACTGCAATATGCTACAATGCGCAGGGATAGCAACGGCGCACTCCGTCGCATTCCATAACTGACCCGCAATGATGTCAGGAGACAGTTATGCGCAAGAAAATCAGCATTATCGGAGCTGGATTCGTCGGATCGACCACAGCCCACTGGCTGGCCGCCAAAGAGCTTGGCGACATCGTGCTGCTGGATATCGTCGAGGGGATACCGCAGGGTAAAGCGCTCGACCTGTACGAGGCGTCGCCGATTGAAGGGTTCGATGTGCGAGTCACCGGTACAAACAACTACGCCGACACTGCTGGTTCGGATATCATTGTCGTCACCTCGGGCGCGCCCCGCAAGCCGGGGATGAGCCGCGAAGATCTGATTAAGGTCAATGCCGACATCACCCGCGCCTGTATCAGCCAGGCAGCGCCGCTCTCGCCCAATGCGGTTATCATCATGGTCAACAACCCGCTCGACGCAATGACCTACCTGGCGGCGGAAGTCAGCGGCTTCCCCAAAGAGCGCGTGATCGGGCAGGCCGGCGTGCTCGATGCGGCGCGCTATCGCACCTTCATCGCGATGGAAACCGGCTTCTCGGTTGAGGACATCCAGGCCATGCTGATGGGCGGCCACGGCGACGAGATGGTGCCGCTGCCCCGCTTCTCGACCATCAGTGGCATCCCGGTGACCGAGTTCATCGCGCCTGACCGGCTGGCCCAGATCGTCGAGCGCACCCGCAAAGGCGGCGGTGAGATCGTCAACCTGCTGAAGACCGGCAGCGCCTACTATGCGCCGGCAGCCGCCACCGCGCAGATGGTGGAAGCAGTGCTGAAAGACAAGAAGCGGGTCATGCCGGTCGCGGCGTACCTGACCGGCCAGTACGGTCTGAGCGACATCTATTTCGGCGTCCCGGTTGTGCTGGGCGCGGGCGGGGTCGAGAAGATCATCGAGTTGCCGCTTAACGACGAAGAGATGGCCCTGCTGAACGCTTCGGCGAAGGCGGTGCGCGCTACCCTTGACACTCTGAAATCGCTGTAACATTACAGAGGTGGCGAATGCGAATGCCGTATTCGCCATCTCGACGAAACCGATGACGTTATGGCCAGTTCAGCGCAATCACCGACGTCCGTGTCATCTGCCAGATCGCCAGTGACAGCCTGGAATCCGCTTGGCGGCGATCGATTCTATGCCCTGGCGCGCTGGATCATGATCGTGATCCTCGGCTTTGTTACCCACTTCCTGACCGATGGCGGACTCTGGCCGATAACGAGCAACCTTGAAACTCTCGAAGTCATCTTCTGGCTGTATGCCGGTTTTGCCCTCATCATGACCGGCGTTGTCTTTCTTCCACGCGGATCAGATATTGCCAGCCTCTCCTACCTGATCGACATCGGCTTCATCTCCATCATGACCTTCTTCGGCGGCGAACGGATTGTGATCTTCTTCCCCTTATATCTGCTTCCCTTGACCTACGCGGCCATTCGCCAACCGCCATTGATTGGGATTCTGTCAGGCGCGGTAGCGGCTGTCTGTTATTTTGCCGCGTTTGTCGGCTGGCGTCGCCTGATTGCGCCTGAAGCGCTGATGACTATGCTCGATTATGTTGCGCTCTTCCTCCGCGGACTGGCGCTGACCATTATGCCCTGGATCACAAGCAATCTGGCAGAACGGCAGAGTGAAACGAACCGCCAGCGGGTCATCGCTGCCCAACAGCAGGCCGAGCAGGCATTGCGCGACGCCAACAACTACCGCGACCAGATGATGTCGCTGTATCGAGTGGCGCTGGCATTGGGCGCAACGGCTGACTATCGCCAGGTGCTCGACGCGCTGCTGCGCGAGAGCTACAAAATCGTGCCGTATCGAGCCGGGATTGTCTTGCTCTCTTCTGGTCAACCAAACGAGCTGTACATCGCGACCGGATCGCAGTTGCCGCCCGCCGACTTTAATCGTCGGATTCACATGGATACCGGTCTGGCCGCTGCGCTGCGCGCAAACACCGCGCAGACGATCACCTCATTCGCGCAGTTTCCGGCGCTTCAGCAAATTGAGGCGCTGCGGGGATGCGCATCAGCGGCTCTCATTCCGCTCCAGGCCGGCATGCGGGTCTACGGACTGTTCGTGGTTGCGACCGATCAGATGCTCCATGCCGGTCAGGTGGAGATGCTGATGGCGCTGGCGAATTATGCGATTGTTGCGCTGCACAATGCGCAGTTGATTTACGATCTGAAGGAAGAGCGCGAGAAACTGCTTTCGCGTGAGGAAGAGGTGCGTCACCAACTGGCCCGCGATCTTCACGATGGCCCGGCGCAGGCAATGGCAGTGATTACCATGAAAGCCGAGTTCATCAAGCGACTGCTTGAGCGCGATCCGCAACAGGCGCTGGTCGAACTCGACGAATTGAGTTCGCTTGCGAAGCGCACCAACTACGAAGTGCGCACCATGCTGTTTGAGCTGCGCCCGTTGATGCTGGAAACGCAGGGGCTTAAAGCGACGCTCGAACAGTATCTCGACCGCTTGCGCGCCAAGGCCGGCAATACTGCCATTGTGCTGGAAGCCAGCGACATCGACCAGGTGCGGCTGGGCACGAAAGTGGAGGGCGCGCTGTTTAACATTGTGCAAGAAGCAGTGACGAACGCGATTAAACATGCCAATGCTGCTCACATCTGGGTGCGGGTGAGCCGAGCGAATGGCAATCTGCTCCACGTCATTATTGAAGACGACGGCGCTGGCTTTGACAAAGCCGCTGTGCTTCGTTCGTATGAACGGCGCGGCAGTTTCGGTTTGCTCAATCTCGATGAACGCGCCCGCCTGGTTGGCGGCAACGCCCAGATCGAATCGGCGCCGGGCAAAGGCACGCGGATTACGGTGACCGTTCCAGTTGAATCGTGAATCCTTATCTTAATCTCAATCGGATACGCGCCGCTTTGCGCGCGCTTGATCTGCGCCCAACTCGCGGTATGGGCCAGAACTTTTTGCTTGATGCCGGCGCGCTGGCGATGATTGTCGATGCCGCCGCGTTGAGCGCAACCGATACGGTGGTAGAGGTCGGCCCTGGCCTGGGTGTGCTGACCTGGGAGCTGCTGAGCCGCGCCGGCAAAGTAATCTGCGTCGAGCTTGACAAGCGACTGGCTGCGCGTCTGGCCGATGAATTTGCCGATTTTACCCATCTCCACCTTGTACAGGGCGATGTGCTGACCATCCCGCCAGCAGCGTTACTGGAGCGCGCCGCGGCAATCCCACCGTATAAGTTGGTCGCTAACATCCCTTATGCAATCACTGCGCCGCTGCTGCGCCACTTTCTGGAAGCATCGGTGCCGCCCGATCTCAGCGTCCTGCTCGTGCAATGGGAAGTGGCGCAACGTATCTGCGCTACTGCCGGCGATTATAGTGTGCTGACGCATGCTGTGCAGTTGTATGCCGAACCGACCATTCTGGCCCGCGTGCCGGCAACCAGCTTCTTCCCGCCGCCTGCCGTCGATTCGGCCATCCTGCGTCTGCAACGCCGCGCGCGCCTGGCCGTCGATGTCACCGATGTCGATGCGCTGTTCCGCCTGATCAAAGCCGGATTTCTGCATGCGCGCAAACAACTTGGCAACGCGCTGCCCAGCGGTCTGGCCGCGCTGGGCGTGCCGATTGGGCGCGACCAGGCACTGACCGCTCTGCGCGCCGCTGGCATTGATCCGCAGCGCCGCGCCGAGACCGTCACACTGGCGGAATGGGCGAATCTGCTGGCGCAATTAGCCGAATCCGGGGTATAGTAAGAAAGAGAAGTTTTCTCTTTTCTTACGCTCATCCCACAGGAGGATCACGTGGCCGAGCAGACAACGCCGTATTTTGCCAGCTTACACCGGCAGCAATATGCCAATCTAATCACCTTCCGCAAAAACGGCCAGCCGGTTGTTACGCCGGTATGGTTCGCTGAACGCAATGGTAAGCTCTACGTCATGACCACGGCGAATGCGGGCAAAGTCAAGCGGATTCGCAACAATCCCCACGTCGAAGTCGGGCCGGCAGATCGGGCCGGCAAACCGTTAGGGCCGGTCGTGCCGGCGCGCGCTCGCATCCTGCCTCCGGCAGAAGCCCAGATCGCTCGCGAAGCGCTCGATGACAAATATGGCTTGATGAAAGCCATGTTCGATTTCTTCCTCAATGTGCGCGGCGTCGAACGAGCCTGGATCGAGATTGCGCCAATCGATTGAGAAGGCTGCGAAGCGTGTCATACACGTTCGCGAATTATCCTTGCCTCCCGACCACGAACAGAGGGAGATATTGCGTAGGTGCGCGCCCGCAGCAATGCTCCTCTACTGGCGGAAGCCATGCCTCATTGCCCGCTGCTGCTCGCCCCTTTCCCGCTGGGAGCGGGGCCGGGGGTGAGGGCGTGCAGGAGATGACCACGCCACCGCCATCCCGGTCCTCCCACCGTTCGGCGCGCGATCGGTGCTGCCCCAGTAACTGCTCTCCCTATCACTCCCGTCGCATCGTTCGCGCTGGGGCATGGTGTGCGTGGCTGACCGATACGTGACAATGCATCTAAAGGTGGCATGACATGCATAGCGCGCCAGCATCTCCGTAGGAGCAATCTTGCTTGCTCCGCCAGCAGTCTCAACAACATCACCGCTGCGACAGAACCTCCATCTCAGCAATGGCTTGGAACAGGCATCGCTCATTGACGCCGCTGGTTTGATCCGACTTTCCGTCGTATCCTTCCGCCATGCTCCTGCCAGCCACTGCTCGACAGGTTTTCACCGGTGGTCGAGAACGATGTGCGAACGTCGCGCGTTTGTGGCGGGTTCATCACGCGATTGCGCATTGGCAAACACTTGCCGAATCTCCTCGTTTGACAATCTGGCGCATGTGGTGGTATAAGCATTGGCATGGAACGGACAACATTGTTGCTGCGCCCTGTCGCGTCACCAAAGGGATTACCAGCGTGAAACAATCGCATCGCGCTCTGGTTGCGCTCTTGCCCGTGCTGGCATTCCTGCTGTTGGTTGGGTTGATGGCCGCAACGCCGGCGACTCCGCCGCCGACGCCAAAAGTAGCAGAAATCGCTCCGGTCGAGACGCCAACGGCTGAACCAACGGCTACTGCCACCCCATCGCCGCTCCCATCGCCGACGCCGACGCTTGCCCGTCGCGAGTTTTTCGAGACCTACGATGTCAAAGTCGCGCCCACCAGCTTTCTGCCGGGGCGCGGGCCAATCTTGCCAGGCGAGCTGGTCTACAGTGGGCGACGGCTCGATTTCTACGTTGGGCGCGGCACCTTCAGCGCCGATCAGGTGCGCGATCTGGCGGTGAAGGCAGAGTATGCGCTAAGCTATCTCCAGCGACGGTTCGATGTGCAGCTAACTGACCGGGTTTCGGTCGGTTTTTACAACCCCGCCCTCGCCCCCGATAGCGATACCCGCGGCATTGCCTATACATACGACCGCAGCAATGTGCGGGTCTTTTACGGGCCAAACGAAAACACCTATCATGCGCTGGTCATTCTGACGCACGAGCTGGCCCACACCTTACAGGCCGAAGCCTACGGACGCGAAGCGCAGGCTCGCGCCGATCTCGTGCTCCTTGAAGGACTGGCAACCTGGATTTCCGGTGAATACTGGCTGAGCCTTTCTGAATCGCCTTCGTTTCAGGCCCGCGCGCGCGAACTGTATCAGGCCGGCTACCGCGGCAACCTGGCCGCCCTGGCCGGCAGCAGTGATTCGATGGCGGCTTATGAGATGTGGGCCGGCTTTGTCGATTATCTGGCGCGCACTTACGGCTGGGATAAGCTCAATGAACTGTACGCCACTGGCCGTGGCCGCGCTCCTGGTTCGGCCAACTACCGCGGCATCTACGGCAAGAGTTTTCAGGAACTCTACACCGAGTGGTATGCAACATTGCGCTGACAGCCGCAGTCACTAACCCGCGGCTGTCGCGCCCTCCTTTACCCGCGCATCTTCAGCAAGGCCTCAACCGGCGCAAAGTTCCACGGTTCACCCATCCCAATGATGATGTGAGTTGCGCCAGCCTCCAGGTATGGTTCGATCGGCTCATCAGGTCGCGGTGAGACGCTCCGCTCAATGGCTGCCGGATCGCGGCCAACCTGCGCGCACCACTGATCGAGGATCGCCATCTTGCGCCGGAAGTTATCGATCGGCCCGAACCCATGCCAGATGTCGGCATGCTCGGCGGTAATGCGCAGGGTCACCTTCTCGCCGCCACCCCCGATCAAAATCGGAATGCGGCGCAACGGCGGCGGTTGATCGGCAGCCCACCGCTCTTTAATCACCGGTAGCGCGGCGCGCAATGCGCGGAGACGATCCGCCGCGGCGCCAAACTCATAACCGAACGTCGTATAATCACGTTCAAACCAGCCTGCGCCCAAACCAAGAATTAACCGCCCGCCGCTGATATGATCAACTGTCTTGGCCATATTTGAGAGCAGGGCAGGGTTGCGATAACTATTGCACGTCACCAGACAACCAATCTCGGCGCGCTGGGTGATCACCGCCATTGCGGTGAGCAACGTCCAACCCTCGAAGTGAGGGCCATCGGGCGGGCCGTAGAGGGGAAAGAAATGATCCCAATTCCAGATCGTATCGCAGCCGATTGCTTCGGCGTAGCGCACAGCGTCACGGTACGATTCCCACGTGGTGTGTTGCGGATGCAGTTGGACGCCAACCCGAAAACGGGCCATTGCTGTTACCTTTCTTTCAGAGTGCGATCTCTAATCATGATAACTTGAAAAGCGTTCACAAACCACGTTTATGCTGTAAACTGTGATATGCAACGTGGTGAACCACGACACACTCGGACAGCCATTGACACAGGCGCAACAATGATAGTTCGCATCTGGGGCACCCGCGGATCCTACCCTGTCGCCCACGTGAACATGCTACGGTATGGCGGCAATACAACCTGCGTGGAAGTTGAGGTCGAGGGACGCCACATTATTCTCGACGCCGGCACCGGGCTGCGCATGCTGGGCCTGGCATTCGCCCATCGCGCGCTTGAACTGCACCATCTCGATTTGCTTATCACCCACACCCACTGGGATCATATCATAGGTTTCCCCTTCTTTTCGCCATTGTTCGATCCCAGATTACGGCTCGACATTTACGGGCTGGCCCGCACCCAATCGAGCCTGCGCACGACCATCGCCGGCGCGCTTAGCGATCCGCTCCTGCCCGTGAGTATGGCTGATCTGCGAGCGCAAATCAGCTTCTCCGAGATTGGCGCCGGGCACTGCTTTGAGCTAGGCCCCGTTCGGGTAAGCACCGCGCTGGCCAATCATCCATACCGCGCGCTGGCCTACCGCCTGGAAACGAATGCCGGCGTGCTGGCGTTCGTTCCCGACACGGGACCATTCCACACCGTTTTGTTTGGCGACGAACGGATCGACTGGACCGGCCAGCCCACCGCGCGCAGCCAGAGCGATTTGCGTGAGCTGGCAGCGATGAAAGAAGGCATCCTGGCATTGGCAAAGGATGCTGACTGGCTGATCTACGACGCTCAATTTACCGATGCGCAGTATGCACGCTTTCCGCACTGGGGACATAGCAGCGCTTCGCAGGCGCGCGAAATTGCCGAAGAAGCGGGCGCGCGGCATCTGATCCTGTTTCATCACGATCCGCATCGCACCGATGACGAGCTGGCGCAGATCGAGATCGAACAGCAGGCGCTGGCCAAACCAGGTTTGCGGGTCAGTGCCGCGTTCGAGGGCATGGAACTGCGGAGGACACGATGAGAGTGCAGTTCTGGGGCGTGCGGGGATATGTCCCAACACCATCTGCTGCTATGCTGCGCTACGGCGGCAACACGTGTTGCACCCTGGTGACCGGCGCTCACGGCGAATTGATCGTGCTTGATACCGGCACTGGCTTCTGTATGCTTGGTGATGAATTGATGCAGAGCGAATTCGGTCGTGGCCGGGGAACACTGACCCTCTTGATCAGCCATACCTACTGGGACCACATCCTTGGCCTGCCCTTTCCCGGCGTTGTGCATATTCCCGGCAATCGGCTTGACATCTACGGCCCCGACAGCACGCGCGGCTCGTTGCAGATGGTGTACGATGGCATGCTCTCGCCAGTCTACTCACCGGTCTTCGGATTGGCCCACATCGGCGCGACCCATCGCTTTACCACCATTTCCACCGAACCATTCACCATCGGTGGGCTGACGATTCAGGCCATGCCGCTCTCGCGGCAGCCGCACTCGCCGATCTGGGCGTATCGACTGGAAGAACAGGGGCGCGCGCTGGTCTATATGACCGATGTGCGATACAACGAAGATGGCATTCGCGACCAGGCGATCGCGTTTGCCCGCCGCGCCCACGTGTTGATCCACAGCGCCCCCTATCTGCGTGCCGAACAGGTTGAGGATTACGGTCACAGCCGGCTGGAAGACGCAATTGAAATCGCCCAGGCCGCTGATGTTGAACATCTCGTGATCTTCCACCACGCGCCAACCCGCACCGATGATGAACTTGACGCCATCGTCGCGCGCTTCCGCGCAATGCTCGCCGAACAGCGCAGCCGGCTGCAATTAACTGCCGCAGCGGAAGGCATGGAGCTGCCGGTGTAGGCGAAGTCACCCGCCAGCGCTCTCACTCTGCCGCCGCCGGCGTCGTGAGCAACTGACGAGCGGCAGACGGCCAGAACCAGATCACAGCCATGCTGCCTAACAAGACGATTGTCGTCACCACACCACCCTCTGGCCCGAACGCGCCGCCGGTAAACCAGTCTGGACCAGCCTCGATCAGATTGAACAGCATACCGCCACTCACTGCCTGACCGCTGACTTCCAAACCGAAAATGTTGCCTTGCGCCCAGTTCCAGACTGAGTGAAACGCGCAGATTCCCCACAGCGATCCCTCTCTGAGCGCATAGAGTGCCGCAAAGAAACCGTACAGAAACAGGTTGATCAGAGCGAGGATGCTGAGGTTAGGATTGAGGCCGTGCATAAGCATGAAGAAGGCAGAGGAGACAAGCACGCCAATCCACACCCGATACCGCGCAGCCAGCGCCGGCAACATCCAGCCGCGGGTAAGAATCTCTTCTGCTGCCCCCTGAATGATCCAGCCGGGCACAAGCGTGAGCAGAATCCCGCCCAACGCCGCCAGCCCTATCTGCGTCGGATCACTGTCTTCGACGGCAATGAAACCAAACAACGCCATGAGACCAACCGTCGCCGCGAAGGAAGCCAGACCGATCAGTAGACCGCGACCGTAGAGCATCAACGCGCGCTGCGGCTCAAACCCCAGCGTGACGAATGATCGGCGCTCGTACAGGCGCACCCACAACCAGACCAGCGCAATGAGACTCCCGAACATGACAGCCAGACTCAGGGACAGCCAAAATCCAGAGATCAGCGGCGGTTGCGCAGCGGTCATCAGTAGCGAGGATTCATTCGATCCCAGTATGGCAAATTCGATGATAACGACAGGAAACACCACCAGTTGAGAGATAACGATGATGCAAACACTTACCAGCATCACGCCCCACCATGGCGTGATCCGCTGGCCGCTGCGCGCAAGATCGAAGAGCCGGTTGTGGATGAGCCAGGATGGAATCATCGCGTTTGTCCTTTCGCTACCCGGAGAGTCAATCCAACAATTTACAAAATGGTATCGTTATCGATTATAATACATAGGTCAACTTCTTGTCAAGCAGCAACATATCGTAACCACTGCATAGTCCTGCTCCCTCATAGTCAGTGCGTGGGCGCGATAGCGCCCCCAGCCCCCTGCGACAGCGGGAGCCATGCCGCAGCGTGAAGGTGGGGATGGCCGCGCCGCGTCGAGCGCAGCGCGCAATGACACGAAGAACGCGAGGGATGGCCGCGCCACCGCCATCCATGTCATACCGAAGGTGTACAATAAGCCATGTCAAAGCAACCGATATCCTTATCACTGCCGCCTCATCTTTCCCACTGGGTCAGGGGTTGCGTGGCTGCCCGATATGCAACAATTTATTAGTATGAGGTGTAACTGTGAACAAAGCGGCAGCCATCACCATCGTGAACGTTGGTTATCGCTCAACCAACTACTGGGTCATCAGCGCAGGGACTGCTCGTTTGCTCGTTGATATCGGGTGGCCGGGAACCCTTGGCGCAATGAAGGCGAATCTCAAGAAGATGGGCATACCCTTCCACGAAATTCGCTATGCCCTCGCCACCCACTATCACATCGATCATGCGGGTCTGGCAGAGGAATTGAAGCGGGAAGGCGTTCCCCTTCTTGTGCTCGACGTTCAGGTTGACGCCATCCCCATGATGAAAACCTGGACAAAGCCAGCCGATAATTACGTTGATATTACAGTCAATGGCAACGTTGTTATCTCATTCGCGCAGAGTCGTCACCTCCTCAGCCAGATTGGCATTGCCGGCGAAATCCTGCACACACCCGGCCATACCGATCATTGTGTCTCGCTTCTCCTCGATAATGGATCGGTTTTTACCGGCGACCTTCCCCCAGAAGCCTATGCCTTCGACAACCCCGCCGCTCTAGCGAGCTGGCGCCTCCTCCGCGCCAAGGGAGCTACCCGGGTGTATCCGGCTCATGGCCCTGTGAGGTCAATCAACGATGATACGCTAAACCCGTGATCGTCCGAACGCTGTCTTAACATCCGCGCTGTCTAACCTGCGCTTGCGCCTGAGTCGGCTCTGCGGCGCTGCGCAGCGGAGATCAAGCGCCTGACAACAGACCTCAAC
>FWWL01002800.1_pt1 | contig 34364 bp, 30 predicted proteins | sample 2228331 | NCBI WGS metagenome assembly FWWL01 (sample SAMEA103939775, study PRJEB20133) | metagenome
ATAACTCAAAGACAAAAACAACACCTCAGGGCAATAAAGACTATTCTTTTAATCCTGTTTTCCTTGCTGTAAGTCTTGGTTCTCCGTTTGTTGCAAGATCAATTGATTGGGATATAAATCTTACATCATCTATAATAGTTGAAGCGGCAAAAAATAATGGTTTTGCGTTTGTTGAAATATTACAAAAATGTGTTGTTTTTACAGAAAAAGAATTTGATTTCCTTAAAGATCCAAATACAAAGGATGATATGCTTTTAAAACTTGAAGATGGGAAACCAATGATTTTTGGAAAAAATCAAAATAAAGCAGTTGTTATTGAAAATAATAATCCAAAAATAGTTGAGTTTGATCCTTCAAATCCTCCTTCTAATTTAACTATTTATAATAGTTCGGATTTCAATCTTGCTCTTATAGTATCATCATTATTACCTCCTCTATATCCAATGCCTGTGGGGATATTTTATAAAACAACTAAAAAATCATACGAAGAGATGTACTACGAGATGGCTTTTAAAGATATAGATAGTATAGATGCATTACTTAGTGAAAACTCTTATGAGATAAATTAGCAAAAAGGAAATAAATATTTAATATAATAGTTTTATAATGTTTTTTGAAACTAGGTAGTGTAAGTATTGGTTTTATGAAAAAATATTTACGAAGTTTTTTTCCTGCGGATGAAGTGCTGGGGATTGATATTGGAAGTTATGCTATTAAGTTTGTGCTTTTTTCAAAAGAAAAAAATAAAATATTTCTCAAAAATTGGGGATATATACCTTTAAATTTGAAGGATCTTGAAGGTGAAGCAAAAAAGAGTGTAATATCTAATGAGATTGAAAATTATATAAAAAAGCATGGGATAAAAACAAAATATGCTGCTACATCAATTTCCGGGAATTCTGTTATAGTTAGATATGTTAAGTTTCCTAAGATGGATAAAAAGGAGATTGAACAAAAAATAAATGCTGAAGCAGAAACTTATATACCTTTTGATATAAATGACGTTTATCTTTCTTATTATGTCTTAAATGATAATCTTTATGAGGAAGCCCAGAATAAAATGGAGGTAGTTCTTGTAGCAGCAAAAAAAGAAGTTGTTAATGAAAGACTTGAAATACTTGAACAAGCAGGAGTTTTACCTGTATGTATAGATGTGGATAGTTTTGCGCTTGAAAATGTTATAAATTTGATAGAAGTTCCAAATGAGGAGTTTAAATCTTTGATGATTGTAAATATGGGTAATAAAGTTACTAATCTCTCCATACTTCAAAATAATCTTACTATGCTTAAGGAAAATCCTCATAGGAAGGCTCAGTATTACTCAAAGCTTGTTAGAGATATATTTGTTGCAGGAACAAATGTAGATAGAGTTTTATCAAAAAAACTAAATATAGAATTTGAAAAAGTTGATGAGTTTAAAAAGGTTTCAAAATTACTTGTAACAGATGAGGATAAGCTTGAGGCAATTTCAAATTATGATAAGCTTACTATTTCTTCTTCAAAGGTTTTGTGTGGGGTTTTAAAAGAACTGGTGAATGAAATTACAAGGTCTATTGATTTTTATACTTCAAGTGGTGGTGAAGGGAATATATCAAAAATATATATATGTGGTGGGCTTTCTTCATTAAATAATATTAGTCTTTATCTTTCAGATGAGTTAAAAGTATCTGTTGAATATTTAAATCCTTTTTTATTTGTTGAAAATAAACCTTCTAATATACCACAGTATATTTTAAATTCTCTTTCAATTGCAGCAGGTCTTTCTTTAAGGAGTATAGAGGATCTATGATAAAAATAAACCTTGCACCGAGAAGATATGTAGAAAGAATCTACTCGAAAATTTATATAGCTAAACTTGCGTTTGTTTTTTTTATATTTATTTCTCTTCTTTCAATGATTTCTATTTTTAAGTATACCAGATTAAAAACTCTTGAAATTGAATATGCTGCTCTTGAACAGGAGAAAAAATATCTGGATAAAGATATAGAACGATCTAAAAAGGTGGAAGAAGAAATAAATCAAATTAATAATTATGTTTCAAGTGTTGAAAAACTTAGTAAAAATAGATTTTTATATCCTGTGTTTTTACAGGATATTGTTAATAATCTTCCAGAAACAATGTGGTTCAATGGAGTGGATACAAGAACAAGAGGAGAGTGTCTTGATGTTAATATAAATCTGAATTCTAATTCACTTGAAGACCTTTTATGGTGGCAGGCGTATTTAAAAAATGGATCAAAAAGATATTCTGAACTAAAAATAAATGCTATAAATTACAATGGTAATTTTTATAATACTCAGATTAGCTTTAAGTATTGTTATATTTTATGAAAGAGATTAAGATAGATAAAGAAATTCTTATTAAAATAGTTCTACCAGCAATTACGGTGGTGATTATTATATTTTTGTATTTTTATTTTTTCTGGTTACCTGTTGATAAGAAACTTTCTGATTTAAATAATAAGATTGCAAAGCTTGATAATGATATAAAGAAAGCAAAAGCAATAAAATCCAAATATCCAGATCTTGAAAATAAGCTGAATGAACTTAGGGAACAGAAAATTTTGATGGAAAAAAAACTTCCAAAAGAAGACAATATGCCAGAAATAATGAGAACTTTAAAAAAACTTGCAGATAAAAACTCTATAAGGATAAATTCAATATCTCCGGCAACTCTTGTAAAGGAACAGTATTTTTTCAGAACTACATACCATATATCCGGAACTGGAAGCTATCATAAGATAGGAAACTTTATTGCTGAAATTGCACTTGAAGAAAGAATATTAAATGTTGAAAATCTTTTAATAAGTGCAGGAGAACCATCGACATTTAGCTTTGTTCTTGTATCATATCAGTATAAGGGGGATAAGTGATTATGTTTTTGAAAATTGTCATGCTTTTTATTTTTAATTTTCAGCTTAGAGCAACAGGCATAAATGAGGATGTAGTGATATCAACTCAGAGTAAGACTGCAATAGATATATACAATCCCAAGAAAAAAAGAAATCCTATGGTTATATCGAATGTTAAGGAATCTGTTACATTAAATTATGATATTAACTTTTCAACAGATGTTATTAAGTTAAATGAATTTTCAGTTAAAAATTTTTCACTTCAGGGTATAATAAGATTTATGGGTATAAGAGAAGCTCTTTTAAAAAATAATCATACTGGTGAGGTGTATATATTAAGAAATAAAAAACTATATGATATAAAAAAGAAAGAGTTAACTGATATATATGGAGAAATTAGAGGTAAATCAGTATATCTTAAAAATAAGAAGAATAATGAAGAGGTCGAGCTATTTTTAAGTGAAGAGGAGAGCTTATGAAAAAGATAATATTAATATTTATTCTCTTATTGTTCAACTATGAACTTGTATTTGCTCAAACAATAATTGAAGATGTAGAATTTAAGAAGAATGCAGTTGTAATAAAATATTCAGATGCTAAACCTAAGTATACAGTTTCAAAAATAAAAGAAGAAAAAGGTATTATTGTTGAAATGATGAATTCAAAGTTTAAATTATTAAAGGATTTACCGATAAATTCTGCTCTGGTTAAAAGAATAAAAACTGAACAGAAAAATAATAATTCTCTGGTATTTATATATACATATAATGAACTTTCATATGATGTGATTGATACTGATGGCGTTTTAAGTGTGATATTAAAGGAAGAGCTTTCATCTGATTTGGTTAAAGATGAACCTAAAATAATTATGCCTTCAAATAAAGGTGAAAAGAAAAAGTCTAATTATGAAGATATTAAAAAAGATGTTTTTGATATAATTCCTAAATATAAAGTAGATATGGATTATACTGATTCTGATATCAAATATGTTTTAAAGCATCTTGCATTAAGAGCAGGGCTTAATATAATTTTTTCAAATGATGTTGGTGGTAATATAACAATATCTTTGAAATCTATCCCGCTTGATGAGGCTTTTAAAATTATACTTAGTATGAAAGGTCTTGTAGCATATGAGCTTGGAAATAACATCATAAAGGTTTCCACACTTCAATCAATGATGGATGATTATAAAAATACTCCACTTCAAACAAAGGTTTTCTTTTTAAATTATGTAAGAGCTTTGGATATAAAATCCCAGATAGAAGCAATAGCTCAGGCTGAAGGAAGAACAAATACAAAGTGTAACGTTGATGAATCAAATAATGCTTTGATTGTAACAGATACTCCGGTTGGTCTCCAATTAACGGAAAATCTTATTAAAAAACTTGATAAAATGCCAAAACAGGTTATGATAGAGGCAAAGCTTATAGAAGCTTCCCTGGATAGTGGTCTTCATACAGGCGTACAGTGGGGATATGGAAAAGAACCAGGTGGATACTTTCCAACAGATTTATCAAATAATTTTAACAGTTTGAAAGGTAATTATGTAGGAGCTCCTGGAGGGGTGTTTAGGAAATATAAAGATATTGTTACAGATAAAGAATATACCATTCCCGGTGTACTAAGTACTCCATTTGGAACAGGTGTTGATTTGCCTGCAAAAGAAGTTTATGGTTCTTTTGCCTTTGGAAGACTTACTGATACAACCCTTTTTCAGGTGATTTTAACTGCAGCGGCTAAAAAAGGTAAGGCAAAGGTTCTTTCAAATCCAAAGGTTGCTACATTAAATAATAAAGAAGCTAATATAAATATAACGAATCAGATACCATATACAACAACTGAAATTACCAATACATCAGGAGGTTCTGTTTCTTCTACTAAAGTGACATATATTACTACAGGTATTCAACTTAAGGTTCTTCCAACAATAACATCTGATGGTAAGATAATAATGAGGATAAATCCAAAAGTTTCTCAACCATCACAGCCAGCACAGTTTTTACCACCATCTGTTGATGAAAGACAGGCTGATACCACTGTAGTTGTTGAGGATGGTGAGACTATTGTAATAGGTGGCCTTATACATGATAGTGAAACTGAGTATGAGTATAAAGTTCCAGTTCTTGGCGATATCCCAATTTTAGGATATCTTTTTAAAAAGAAGGGTACAGAAAGAGACAGAAAAGAACTTTTGATTTTCGTTACTCCAAAGATTGTTGAAAGCGATTAAATGAGTATAAAAACTTTTTTTTTAGTTCCTTTTATCGCAGCTGTTTTTTATGGGTTTATAAATCCAAAAGTATGCCTTATTTTAAATACTCTTGTTTTTTTTTATTTTTTTTATTTTATCTATAAACTTAACTCTCAAAAATTAATTTTCCTTCCGCCATACTATAAACTTTTTTTTGCTTCAATCTTTCTTTCTCTTATTTCTTTTATTGCAAGTCCTTTAAAACATTTAATATCCATAGAATATATTAACTTTCTTTCGGGATTTATAATATTCTTCTTAATCATAAACCTTGATGAAGAAATTGATTACAGATATATCTATCCTTTTTTGTTTTTCATCATTGCTTTTGGAATGTATAAGAGTTTTATAAACAATGGTGAGATTATCTCCACATTTAAAAATGCAAATACGCTTGCTTTTTTCTCAATTATGATTATAGGACTTATGATTGAGCAAAAAAAATATTATATGGCTTTGATCTTTTTGGGGCTTCTTATATCAACAAAATCTATTTCAGGAGTTATGTCTGTAATGTTTGCTACGATTTATTATACATATTTAAATAGAAAGTTTATAGATTTTAGATCTAACTACCTCATCTTTATAATAATGGTAGTTTTATTTGCATTTCTGATTTATAATATAGAACCTGCTTCTGTTATAGATAGGTTTAGATGGTGGAAAGCTTCTTTTAATATGTTTATTTCAAGTCCTTTTTTTGGCTGGGGATATTCTTCATTTGCTTTTGTTTCCTCTTCATTTGCTGAAGATGGGCTTAAAAGTATATATGCTCATAATTATTATCTTGAAACACTATCAGAGCATGGTATTCTTTTTTCAACTGCATGGTTTTTGTTTTTATATAACCTTATTAAGTCATCAACCGGTTTTTACAGATATACCATTATTGCATTATTAATTCATAGTTTTTTTGATTTTGGAGCAAATACACTTAGTGGTTGGTGGTTCTTTATGTTTTTTCTGGCAAATTCCGTAAGAAAAAATAGATTAATATTTAAAGTTACCGAAAAATATGCAAATATAAAAAGATATGTTATTTTATTCTCTATTATACTAATCTTAGGGTGGGTTGCTTTTTTATGGAGAAATTTTAGCATAGAATTGATAAATGAAAAGGCGTATAAGTATTATAAGGAGCATGATTATTTATCTGCAGTTGAGGTTGTGAATAAAGGACTTACTAAATATCCGTCATCTATTGATTTACTTTCGACAAAGCTTTTTTTTCTTGAAGAAAGGTACTCTAAAACCAGGGATGTTTTAGTTTTAAAAGAAATTGCTAAAACATATGAACATATTCTTCTTTTAAATCCATATTACTTCTGGATTTATGATAAACTGAAAGTGATATATGGTAATATAGATAACAATTCTCTTAATGAACTTATAGAAAGAGAAAAAAAATATAAAAAGTGGTAGAAAATATTAAAAAAAGAGTATTTTTGATTGGTATTGGGTTATTTTTCTTCTCCGGAATATTGTTAGATGGTTTTAAAAATAAGAATGAAATATTAATTTTTCTGCTTTTTTCTTTTTTGTTTTTTTATTTAAAAGACATTAAACTTTCATTTGATGTTTTTTTTGTTTTTATCCTTTATATTTTTGTTTCACTTTTTACCTCGGATTTTTTATATGACTCTTTTTTTGGTTTTATTACATATCTTTCAGGTTTTTTATGGTATAGCTTTTTTCTTTCTATGGAATGGAATAAAAAAAAAGAATTTTTAATTGATTTTAAGAAATTTATTATTGGTTTTTCAACTTTTCTTTCTATTTTTATTATAATTTTCAGATTAAATTCAAAAGTATTATATTTTCTTGGGAATAATCAAAATTATCAGGCTGTTTTTGTTGGTATGTCATGCTTTATTCTTTATACATTATTTTTTCAAAAAATAAGTCTTTTCAGGATGATTATTTTTGTTTTGAATATCGCAGCATTAGTTTTTATAAATTCAAGAACTTCTTATGTTTCATTGTTTTTCACAATTTTATTTTTTCATTTCAAAAATAATCAGAAAATATTTTTTTACGTTATAATCTCATCTTTAGTTATTTTTTTGATTTTACCACAGAATTTTATTTTTTACCTTTTAAAACTTAATGATCCGAAAGCGTATTATCGAATTGAAATATGGTTATCATCAATAAAGGCATTTTTAAATTCTCCGTTACTTGGTTGGGGAATAGGAAGTTTTGAGTATGTTTTTGAAAGATTTAAGTTTTTATATTTTGATGGTTTATGTTTTTATAATCATTCGACCTTTCATGCACATAATGAGTTTTTAAATATTATGGTTGAATGTGGAGCTGTGGGAATAATATTTTATCTTTCTGTCCTGAAAAAATGGTTTTGTTCCAGAAATAATGATTTTATATATTTCATTATTCTTTACATTACAATTTTTTCATTCTTTGATATTATTTTGAAACTTCCGTTTATTAAAATCTTTTATTTTGCTTTAATTGGGGTTTCTATTAATGGAGAAAAGGATTTCATTTTAAGATTTAGAAAAATATTACCGGCTTTGGTGTTGCTTGTTTTTGTTTTTATCTTCAAGATAAAAAATAATGAATTTATCAAATATGATAGTTCTTATTTAGAACTTAATTTTCCAAATCAGTATAAACGAGCTGCAGTATCAAATTATTTATTATCATATTATCCATTAAATCCAATTTATTCATTTGAACTTGGTAGGTTTTATTATGTGAATAAAGATAAAGAAAAAGCAAGAAAATATCTTTTAAAAGCAATTTCACTTGAACCAAATTTCAATAATGCTTATCTTATGCTTTCAGAGGTTTATAATGATTGTAAGTATTTAGAAAAAATAAATATTAAAAATACTGGGAGGATAACGAATTTTTATTCTGAGTATATAGCTTCTATAAATTTCATGGTTTATAATCATTTAATGAAACGCTGTAAAAAATAAATAAAATATCTATATGGACCTTTATCAAATAAAAAAATACTGCCTTGATACTTCTTCAATTACAAAAGCGTTAAATATCAAACTTTTATTTGATGGTGAAATATTTTTTAACACATTTTTTGATATGATCTCAAAGGCAAAGGAAACTATCTTGATTGAATTTTATGAAATTGCTGATGACTCAATTGGTGAAAAGCTCAAGGATATTCTTATTAAAAAATCAGATGAAGGGGTTAAAATAAGAATCATATATGATAGTATTGGCTCAAGATTAACTCAAAAGTCTTTCTTTAAATCTCTCAGGAAAAAAGGTATAGATGTTATTGAGTATAATCCAATAAACATACTTCATTCAATAAGAAAATGGTTTAGAAGGGATCATAGAAAAGTAGTGGTTGTTGATTTTGAAAAAGCAATAATAGGTGGGTTTAATATTTCACTGGACTATGCTCCTTATTCATATGGAGGAAGGAACTGGAAAGATTTTGGAGTGTATTTTGAGGGGAAAGCAGTTGGGGAGGTTTCTGATATATTCAGGAAAACCTGGATGAGTGAAAAAGGAGCTTATTTTGAGATAATAAAGAAAGATGTGGATGGTGATGTTCCAGTTTCTTTTGTGTGGGAGTATGGAATAAGAAACATGCATTCGATAAGAAGAAGTTACAAGTATGCAATAGATAATGCAAAGGACTTTATATATATAACAAATGCTTATTTTTTACCTGATGGTATTATATCAAGGTCATTAAAAAGAGCTGTTATGAGAGGAGTGGATGTTAGGATAATTCTTCCTTTCAAAACAGATCATCCTTATGTAAGGCTTGCTTCATTTCCACTGGTTAAAAATTTCATTACTCATGGAATAAAGATATATGAATGGAAAAAAGAGGTTTTACATGCAAAAACAGCTGTTATAGATGGGGTGTGGGTTTCAGTAGGTTCTCATAATCTTGATCATATAAGTTTGCATTATAATCTTGAACTTAATATGAATATATTTGACAGTGATATAGGTAGAAAGATGAAAGAACTTTTTGAAAATGATCTTTCAAGCTCAAAACTTCTTACAGTTAATGATATTAAAAATCTTCCACTTTCAACAAAGCTGACAAGCAGAATACTTTATTTTTTTAGAGATTTTTTATGATTTTTTTTATACTTTTTATCTTTCTAAACCTGTGTTTTTCACAGGGAAAAGAGGAAGTATACAATAGAATACTAACTGATAAGTTCTTTAGAGGGGTAGTTGCAGATAATATCATAGAATCAAAAAAATATGATGATATAATCAGTGGAAGTTTTGCTACTTATTCAGAATTGAGATATGAGATATTGAAATGGGTGGAAGAAAATCCTGGAAAAGCAGCTGAAAGGTTTATTGAAATATCTAAAGAAAAAGGTGGATATACTGTTTCATTTAAGCTTTATGATTATGTTATAAATCCAAAATTTAAAGAGCTTATAGATAAAATGGAGTACGCAGCCAAAGATTCATCTTTTGATATAGAGAAAGCAAGATCTTATTCTTCATATCTTTTTGATGCAATATATAAAACAGATCTAAATATTAAAGAAGGGGCGGGATTAAACTTAGAAAATTCGTCACCAAAAAATATTACCTATGATTATTTGAAACTTAATTCATCAAGGTTATCTGATGAGGTTGAGAAAATAAATAAGGTTTATGAATATTTAAAAGAATTTAATATTGATGATATTAATGGAATTGTGTTTCAGAGTGATATTAAGTTCAAGGAATTTTATTCATATGTTATGTCTTTAAAAGGAAATAAAGGGGTAACATCATTACAGGCAGAAAAACTTATTTCTCTTTTTAAGGATATCTCAAAGCTTTTATATATAAGGGCAGTTATTGTAAGATTCAGACTTATTGAAAAAAGTATAATTGAAAACGGATTAGATTTTAATCTTGAATCTATTAAAAGTAAAATTATTATGCTTTATCAAGAAGATGAAGGTTTTAATGAAAATTTTATGTCAATTTTTTCAACTCTGGATAGACTTGAAGATGAGGTTTTAATTACTTCAAGGATTAATAGTTTAAAAAGAAGGATTCAAAATATAGATTTTTCCTGTTTTTTCGATTACATTTCTTACATAATAGCAACAAAGTTTTTAAAGATGAAAAAATATGATGAGTTATATAACAAGAAGATTGATATTAACTTTGATTTTACAAAAGATGAAGATATTAAAAACTTTGAAAAGGAATTTGAAAACTATATTGAGATATTAAAAAAAAGAGAAAGAATAGCTAAAACCAACAGATTTATTCAGTATATCTTCTGGGATAATTTTTTACCTTTTGATATTTTTTACCATAAAAACTCAAAATACTTCGGATTAAAACTACCACATTATTTTAAATAGTTTTTAAACTTTTGTGTTTAATTTATCTTAGCAGTTTTTATCAGTAGTTCATCTTTCTTCATCGTTTTTTATAAAATGGTATAATTTAATTTTAAGGTTTTAAGATTTTTAAGGAGGTTTTTTATGAAATTCGTTGAGTGTGTTCCAAATTTTTCTGAAGGAAGGGATAAATCAAAGATAGATGAGATTGTAAATTCAGCAAGAAGTGTAAGTGGGGTTATGATTCTTGATGTTGAAAGTGATGTAGATCATAACAGAACAGTTTTGACATTTATAGCACCTTTAGAAAATGCTGTTGAGGCGATGTTTCGTGTGGTTAAAAAATCTATGGAGCTTATAGATTTAAATTATCATAAAGGTGAACATCCAAGAATGGGTGCATGTGATGTTGCTCCATTTATTCCAATAATGGATACTACCATAGAGGAATGTATTGAACTTGCAAAGAAACTTGGTAAAAGAATAGGAGATGAATTGAATATACCTGTATATCTTTATGATCAGGCTGCTCAAAGGGAGGATAGAAGAGATCTTGCAAAGGTAAGAAAAGGACAGTTTGAGGGGTTGAGAGAGGAGATAGGTAAAAATCCTGATAGGGTTCCTGATTTTGGTCCAAATAAGATACATCCAACAGCTGGTGCTATTGCTGTAGGTGCAAGATATCAGATAGTTAATTTTAATATAAACCTTGATACAACAGATATGGATTTTGCAAAGATGCTTGCTAAAAAGATAAGAACAAGTGGTGGTGGGCTTCCCGCTTTAAGAGCGAAAGAGATATTTCTTGAATCTAAAAATCAGGTTCAGATTTCAACCGTTCTTACAAATTATAGTGTAACTTCAATAAAAAGAGTTTTGGATGAGATAAAAAAGGAAATAGAGCCAAAAGGTATTAAAATAACAGATACCGAGCTTATTGGGCTTACTGCTCAAAAACCATTGATAGACTACACCATACAATCTCTTAAGGTAAGTAATTTTAATTATGATAACCAGGTTCTTGAGAATAAAATAATGGGTATGCTTACAAGCTGGCAGATGGGAGCAAATTTTGTGATTGATGCTATAGCAAATACAAATCCAACTCCTGGTGGTGGTTCAGCTGGTGCAATTAGCGGTGCTATGGGTATTGGTTTGATAGAAATGGCGCTTGGAATTACAAAAAAAGCTAAGAAAACGCCTGATGAGTTGAAAAATAAGCTTTCTTTATATCTTGAAAAATTTAGAGAATTAAGGAGTAAGATACACTCTCAGGTTTCAGAAGATTCCAGGGCTTTTGACACTGTTATGAAAGCTTTTAAACTTCCAAAAGAGGATGAAAAAAGAAGTGAAGAAATTCAAAAGGCTTTAATTTATGCTGCTGAAGTTCCATTGAGAACTTCTGAGCTTTGTAAAAATGCACTGGATCTGGCACTTGAGCTTAAGGAAGATGAGATTAAATCTGATGTTGTTTCTGATTACAGAAGTGGAATTTATATGCTTGAGTGTGCTATAAAATGTTCGCTTGAAAATGTTTATATAAATCTTAAATCAATAAACAATGAGGATATTAAAAAGAGTATAAATGAGAGAATTGAAAAACTTAAATCTGTAAATGTAAAAATTTGATTTATGCTGGAGGTATAAATGGCATTAGATAGTATAACAAGGGGTTTAATGCTTGATAGTTTAAAAGAGTATGCTAAAAGGAAGCTTGATTATGATTTTATAAGGGAGAAGGATAGAGAGAATGAATGCCCGATTGAAATTTTAAGGGAAATGTATGACCCAAAAGTTCTTGGGGTTCATCTTATTTCCATTCCTGTTGAGTTTGGTGGGCTTGGTGGTGGAACGTATGATCTTTACAGGATATGTGAACAGCTTGCAAGGATTGATTTAGGTATTGCTACAAGTGTTTTTGCAACTTATCTTGGAATAGATCCTATAAATGTTGGTGGAACACCTCAACAGAAAGAAAAATGGCTTACAAGAATTGCCAAAGAAAGACTTATGGTTGCTTATGGTGCTACAGAACCGGATGCTGGAAGTGATCTGGTTAATTTAAAAACAAAGGCGGAAAGAGTTTATGAAAATGATAAGATAATTGGTTATAGAATTACCGGTATAAAACAGTGGATTTCAAATGGTGGTATAGCTGATATTTATACAATCCTTGCTCTTGCTCCTGATGGCCCAAGCTGGTTTGTGGTTGAGAGGAATATGGAGGGTTTTACTCCTGCTCATCATGAGGATAAACATGGAATAAGATTATCAAATACAGCAGGACTTTCTCTTGATAGCGTTTTTGTTCCTTTTGAAAATCTTATTGGAGGTGTTGAAGGTAAAGGACTTTTACAGGCTCAGGCTGTTTTTGGTTATACCAGACTTATGGTTGCAGCATTTGGGCTTGGATGTGGATGGGCAGCTTTGGAAACTGCGATAAGATATTCACAACAAAGAATTCAGGCAGGAGGACCTCTTTCTCAAAAGCAGGGTTATACACATAAGCTTATTGTGCCTCATGCTGTTAATCTGGAAGCAGCAAGAGCTTATATTGAGTATATTGCAACAAGGCTTGATAATGGGGATGATGGGCTTCAGACAGAAGGAGCGATAGCTAAATATTTTGCAACAGAGGAGGGGAATAAGACAGCAGAGGATGCAATTCAAGCGCTCGGTGGTTATGGTTATACGAGGGATTTCCCTGTTGAAAAAATAAAAAGAGATGTTAAGATTACCTGTATATATGAAGGGACGAATGAAATAATGGAGATGACCATATATAGAGGAAGATGGCAGGAACATCTTAAAACAAGGGGTGAGTATTATCTTAAAATGGCAGCTGAGATGGATGAACTTTATAAAAAGAATAATGAAACGGGAGCAAAGGAGGCATCCCTGGCATTAAAAGCTCTTGCAGCAATACTGGAAGAATGCAGAATAAATAAGCTTACAAGACATCAGTATGTTACTTTTGTTTTAGGCAGACTTATTGCGCTTAGTGAACATGCTTATGTTTTTTCTAAAACGGCATCACAGGAAAAGTTTTCTGAAGCTGTAAAATTTGATCTTCCTGTTTATAGAGCTATGGCAAGGGTATTTTCAAAAACTGCTGCTTTAAAAATAGCACATGAAGGATCTTCACTTGTATTAAGTGCAAATGAAAAATCGTCAAATCTTGCTGATAAGATAAATCTTAGTGAAATAGAAAGATCTCAATATGGAGTTTTACAGGATATGGATTTAATAGCATCATCTCTAATTCAGGTTTTTAGAGCTAAGTAAAAGGAGAGAGTATGAATATATTCGTATGTATAAAACAGGTACCAGATTCAAATGAGGTTAAGATTAACCCTCAAACAGGAACTCTTATAAGAGCAGGTGTTCCTTCTATATTAAACCCTTATGATCATTTTGCTCTGGTAAATGCTTTAAAGATAAAGGATTATATGAAGGATGCAGTTGTTAATGTGATAAGTATGGGACCACCTCAGGCAAAAGCTGTGATTCAGCTTGCTCTTGCTCTTGGAGCAGATAATGGATATCTTTTGAGTGATGTTGCCTTTGCTGGTTCAGATACCTGGGCAACTTCATATGCACTTGCCACAGCAATAAAGAAAATATCAAAATATGATTTGATTATATGTGGTATGCAGGCAATAGATGGAGATACTGCACAGGTTGGTCCTGGTATAGCAGCTCAATTAAATATGCCGCAGATAACATTCTGTGACACTATTCAGATTGAAGGTAGAAAGATTATTGCAAAAAGACATATAGATGAAGGTTATGATATAGTAGAAGCACAACTTCCTGTTGTTGTTACTATGATGATGCCAAAGGACTATGAACTTCCTTTCCCTTCTTTTGTAGATATACATAATGCACTTTCAAAGAAGATGGTTGTTTATGGAGCAAAAGATATAGATATTGATTTAAATTTGGTTGGACTTAAAGGTTCTCCAACTCAGGTAAATAGAATTTATCCACCTCAAAGGGATGTAAAAACTACAGTTATTACTGGTACATCAATTGAGGTTGTAGAGAAGATAATAGAAATAATGAGAAAAGAGAATTTTATTAAATGAGGAGGAGTAATGGGAATAGAGGTTTTACAAAGTTGTATTGGATGTTCTAAATGTATTAGTGTGTGCCCATTTGAAGCAATATCAATTGTGAATAAAAAAGCTGTAATTGATCTGACTAAATGTAGTTTATGTGGTGCATGCGTAAATGCATGCCCTGTTAACTGTATAGTTATAACAAGGGAAGTTTCCAGAAAAGATTTTAGTGAATATAAGGATGTATGGGTTTTTGTTGAGTTTAGCGATAATTTAGATCCTTTAAAGCAGGGTGAGATAAAAAAGGTATCGTTTGAGCTTCTTTCAAGTGGAAGAAAACTTGCTGATAAGTTAAATCAAAAACTCTGTGCTGTGGTTTTAACAGATAAAAACAGAGAATATGAAAAGGTTTTATCAGAGTATGGGGTTGATAAAATTTATCTTGTTGAAAATGAAGAGTTTTTACCTTATGATACTGAGGTCTATACCACAGCTATTATGACATTAATAAATAAGTACAAACCTTCTATTTTCCTTTATCCTGCAACATATAAAGGTAGAGATCTTGCTCCAAGAATTGCTGCATCTCTTTATGTTGGGCTGACTGCAGATTGTACTGGCCTTGATATAAATGAAAATGGACTTCTTGTTCAATCAAGACCTGCATTTGGTGGTAATATAATGGCTGATATTCTTTCTCCAAACTCACGACCTCAGATGGCAACTGTAAGACCGAATGTGATGAAGATAGAAAAAAATAAAAAAGATAATATTGAGATTGTAAAGGAGAATATTCCTATTTCAAAAAATATAAGAAAAATAAAGGTTTTGAAGAGGGAGAAAGAAGAGCACAGTGGAAGTATAAAGATTGAAAATGCAGAAATAATTGTTTCAGGTGGAAGAGGACTTAAAACAAAACAGAGATTTGATATCCTTCATAAACTTGCAAAACTTCTTGATGGAGTGGTGGGAGCATCTAGAGCAGCTGTGGATAGTGGTTTTATAGATAAAAAACATCAAGTAGGTCAAAGTGGTACTACAGTAAGACCAAGGCTTTATCTTGCCTTCGGGATAAGCGGAGCTGTACAGCATATAGTTGGAATGAAAAACTCAGATGTTATAATAGCTATTAATAAGGATCCTGATGCGCCAATCTTCAGTGTTTCTCATTATGCTATTATAGGTGATGCTTACGATATAGCAAATAAATTGATAGCGAAATTAACTGAGATGAAAGAAAAAGATCAGGTTAAGGTATAAAGTGATATACTTTTGTTCTTGAACTTAACCTTAATCTCAATCGTTAGTTATGGGTGGGATATTTAAAAGAATATTTGGTTCTATAATTATTGTTGGTTTTATTCCAATTTTATTTGTAATCATATCTTTGTTTTATTATCGAAGTGTTCTAAAAGATAATCTGATTAAAAATTGGCAGACAGGTTGTGATATTCTTGCATTAAGTGCTTATGAAAATGTAAATAATTTTGCAAAAAGATTAGATTATCTTGATTATTTAAGAAGCATATATAGAAATGATGATGATTTTTTGGATAATATTGTCTTAAAGTATAATGAAATTGTTTTTGTATCTATACTTGATGAAAATGGACGAGAAAAAACACGATATAAAAAAAGTAAAATAACTAAATTATTTAAAACTATAGATATTTCGAATGAAATTTATTTTTCTAAGCTAAAAAAAGAAAAAGAAGGTGTCATTGGAAATTTTAGAATAGTAAGAGATATACCTCTTGCTACAATTGTTTATCCTCTCAAAAACGAGTTTGTTTATTGTGTAGTTGACTTTAAAGAGTTTTTTAATTATGTGTATTCACTTAGATTTGGAACAACTGGTTTTGTTTTTTTTGTAGGGGAGAACGGTGTTATTTTGAGTGATAAAAATTTGGATGTTAATCAGGGTGAGATTAATAAAATTTTTGATAATTTTTATGGAAGTATTTATCCTGTTATAAGTGGTGAAAAATATATAGGGGCTTATAGAAAAATTGCAGATCTTGATATTTATCTTGTTCTTGTTCAAAATCAAAAGGAGTTTTTAAGAGATATAAATTTGATGTTTTACTCGCTTCTTTTTATTATTCTTTTTGTTTTGACAATTTCATATTTTTTTGCACTTCATACTTCATCTAAATTTATTATTCCACTTTCTTGGCTTATTAAATCAAGTTATGATGTTAGTAATGGGATTTTTAAAAAGATCGATGGAAAAAGTGAAATAAAAGAGTTTAATGAACTTATTAATGTTTTTAATCATATGACATCTAAACTTGATGAGTATAATAGAATTAAAATAGAAGAGATAATGGATGAAAGAGAGAAGCTTAATATAATTGCTCAAAATCTAAAAACCTTAATTGTGCTTTCAAATCTTTCTGGGTATCCTGTTTATATAAATAATGTTGCTAAAAAAATATTTGGTGAAAATCCACAGGAAGTAAGAGATAAGATTCATAATATAATTTTCAAAATTTCAAGTGAGAAGAATAAAATAATTTCTTTTAATAATAATTATTATGAGGTTAGCGTAAATATTATTCAGCTTCAAAGGGAAAAACCACTTGTTCTTTTTGTTGCGGATGATGTTACACTTGAAGTTAATATTCAGAAAATGAAAGAAGAAATATTCAGATCCATAGCTCATGATTTAAGAAGTCCGCTTTTAAATATGCAAGGGTATATAAAACTTTTATCATACACAGAAGATGAAAAAATAAAAAACTACCTTAATGGGCTTAAGGAAGAGAGTGATATTGTTTTTAAGATGATTGAAAATATACTTGATATCTCAAGAATTGAAGATAGAAAAATTGATTTGAAAATTGAAAAGATAAATATTAATGAACTTATCAGAAAGCTTGTTTCAAGGTTTATGGTTAGAGCTAAGATTAAAGAAATTGATTTTAAATTCTATATTTCTGATAAGGAAGTATTAATTTACGGAGATGAAAATCTTCTTTCAAGAGCAATTGAGAATATACTTACAAATGCATTTAAGTATACTGATAACGGGGGGAAGGTAGAAGTTGTGGTAGAGGATGATGAAAATTTTGTAAAAATCAGGATATCTGATACCGGTAGAGGTATAGAAGAGGATAAGTTAGATAGAATATTTGAAAAGTTTACGAGCTTTTCAAAAGATGGATTTGGACTGGGTTTAAGTATAGCTAAAAATATTGTTGAAATGCATAAAGGGAAAATATATGTGAAATCAAAATTAGGTGAGGGAAGTGTTTTTATAATTGAATTTAAAAAGGGGGTAAATGATTTATGATTTTTAAAAAAGAATATAAAACTGTTTATATTTTTTCACTTATTTTTACGGTGGTTTATTGTATTTTCTGGGCATTTGATTATCTTCTTTTAAATGATATGATTCTTTCTTCTCTGGATAAAAAATGGTATGATTTTAAATTTAACAAGAGTTTAAGAAAAATCTTTCCTCCAAGATTAAAAGAGGCAGATAAAAGAATTATTATAGTTGGAATTGATGAAGAGACATTATCTGAATATGGATGGCCACTTCCCAGAAGGCACTATAAAGATCTTATTGAAAATCTTAATAAATATGGTGCAAAAGTAATAGGTTTTGATATTCTTTTCTTTGATCCTGATAAGATAAATCCGTTGAATGACGAAATATTTGCTCAAGCATTGAAAAAACATAAGAATGTTTTTTTAGGTGTTGCAATTGATAAAAATCTTTCAATCATTAAACCTATTGAAAAACTTGCTGAAAGCACAACAAATTATGGTTCCCTTTCAGCTTCTTCCATGCTTGATTCAGATGGTAGAATAAGAAAAATATATCCATTTATGCCTGAGATTTATTATCAGGATAAGACTGTCAGGTATTTATATTCAGAACTCTGTAAAGGTTGCCCGAATACAGGAATTCCTTTACTCGGTACACAACTTTATCTTTATTATACAGGAAAAGATATTAATGAATTTTATAAACTATGGCATGATGAGTTGTGGGGTGATAAATCCTTTATAATGAACTTTCGTCTTCCCCGGGGAATAAAGAATACGGTTATGTATGATTTTATTTCAATGAAGGATATAATTAAAGATGAACTAAAAGAAGAAGAAAAAGCAAAGATAAAAGATTCTATAATTCTTATAGGTTCTGTTGCTCAGGCCGCTTTTGACCATTATTCAACTCCTGCCGGTGAGCATACTCCTGGAGTTGAGATCCATGCAGTTTGTGTAGATAATCTTTTAAATAATGATTATCTGAGAAGTGTTAAATGGTATGTTAATCTTATTTTAGTTTTATTATATTTGTGGATTCCTGTTTTTTTTATATCTAAGAGTGTTGGATTAATTACATTATATAATGCTGTGATGGTTTTTATTTTGATGGTTTTTAGTATTTTTATGCTTAAGTATTGCTATAATTTTCATTTTGTGGCCTTTTTTGTCCCCAATATGGTAATGTATATCTATGTTGTAGCGTATAAATCAATAGTTGAAGGTAAGGAGAAAAGATGGATAAAAAATACATTTTCTCAGTATCTTTCGCCGGAGGTTGTTGATATACTTGTTAATGACCCTTCAAAACTAAAACTTGGTGGTGAAAAAAGGGATGTTACAGTATGTTTTATGGATATAGCAGGTTTTACTTCAATGAGTGAAAAACTTGATCCTGAAAAGCTTACAAATCTTTTGAATATGTATCTTTCAGAACTTAGCGATATTATACTCTCTTATAAAGGTGTAATAGATAAGTATATAGGTGATTGTATTATGGCTTTCTGGAATGCACCTGTTAATCTTGAAAAACATAGAACCTATGCTGTAAAGAGTGGTTTAAAATGCCTTGAAAAAATTAGAGAATTGAATTTACGAAACAAAGAACAGGCAGGTATAAGTATAAGGATTGGAATAAATAGTGGATTAGCAATTGTTGGAAATATGGGTTCAAATAAAAGGTTTGCGTATACTGTTCTTGGAGATACTGTTAATCTTGCATCAAGGCTTGAAGGTGCAAATAAGTATTTTCATACAAATATAATGGTTAGCGATGATGTCTACAAAGAAGCGGAAGATGAAATTATTTTCAGATATATTGGGGAAGTGTTTGTTGTTGGAAAAGAGCAGAGTGTTAAGGTGTGGGAACCGTATAAGGAAAAGATTGAGATGAATGAAGATGATAAGAGGTATATTAATTTATTTGAAAATGGTATAAAATATTTTTATGAGAGGAATTACGTTAAAGCTTTTGAGTTTTTTTATGAACTTATCAGAATTAGGGAGGAGGGGCTTGTCAGGTTCTATTATGAGCTTTCCAGAGATTTTATGGAAAATGGGGATAAAGGATTTGATGGTGTGTTTAATATAAGGAGCAAATAATGGAAATATTCTGGAGACTTTGCTTTTCACATCTTCTTGCTGATTTTACTTTACAGACAAACTGGATAAATTCAATGAAGAGGAAAAGTTATCTTGGGGTGATAATTCATGTTTTTATTCATATAATTACAACATTTCTTATTCTTTTACCTTACATTAATGTGGTGTGGTTTAACTTTTTTGGTTTAAAACTTAAAGGGTATCAGATGATACTGATAATATCACTTACCCATTTTGTAATAGATCAGCTTAGAGTTTATGTTATCAATAATAAGATATATCCTGATAATACTATAAGCTTTCTTGCAGATCAGGCTCTTCATTTTTATTTTATATTCTTCTTCTCACCATTTGGAAATGTTTTACCTGATTTCTCTGGCGAAAAAGTAATTATGGTTTTAACATTCCTTGTTATTGTGTCTCATACTACAACAATTTTTATATACTATATAGAAAGGGATCTTAATAATATTCCTTTTCCTTCTTTTGACCAGAAATATTTTATGATATTTGAAAGGATTATTATCTGGGCTTTTTTTCTTCTTAAAGGCTGGTTATGGATATTTTTTCTTTTTGCCTGGATATTGCAGCTCTGGTATTTTAAGAAAAAGAAGATTATAGATATTACTAATATGAATTTTTATCTCAGTGTTTTGATATCTGTATGCTGTGGTCTTGTTTCAAGATATTACTATTTCAGGTAGATTGAGTATGAGTATTATAGTTAAAAAAGGTGATATAACTGAAGAAAATATTGATGTTATTGTAAATGCTGCTAACTCAAGGTTGTGTGGAGGGGGTGGGGTTGATGGGGCAATTCATAGAAAAGCAGGTCCACAGCTTGTTAAAGAGTGTCGCAAGATAATTTCAAAAATAAAGGTTCTTGAGACAGGTGAAGCTGTAATAACAAAGGCTTATAATATAAAAAATGTTAAGTATATAATTCATACAGTTGGTCCTGTGTGGCAGGGTGGGAATAAAAATGAGGATGAAAAGTTAAAAAAAGCTTATGAAAACTCTTTTAAGCTTGCCCTTGAACATAATCTTAAAACTATAGCATTTCCGGCAATTTCCTGTGGAGTTTATGGTTATCCTGTGGAGGAAGCTGTGAAGGTGGTTAAAGAGGTATGCTTAAAGTATGATAAATATTTTGAAAAAATTATTCTTGTGCTTTTTTCAGATTATGATTATAATGTTTATTTAAAAGAATTTAAGGATTATGAAGGAATCAATGACAATAGATAAATACACACTTATAGATGATGTAAAGTTTGTTATAGTTGATGTTGAGACTACTGGACTTGATCCAAATAAAGATCGAATTTGTGAGATATCGATGTGTGTTGTTAAGTCTTTTAAGGAAATAGATAAATTTACAACATTAGTAAACCCTGGTATTCCCATACCAGAAGATGTTTCAAAGATACACGGAATAACAGATGATATGATAATGAAAAGCCCTAAATTTAAAGATGTAGCTGAAAAGATACTTAATGTTATTAATGATGGTGTTCTTGTCGGGCATAATATTGGATTTGATTATGGCTTTATAAAATCTGAATTGGAGAGAACTGGATATGAGATGCCTGATGTTTATAAAATTGATACATTGAGGCTTTCAAGACTTTTGTGCAGGAATCTTTATAACCATAAACTTGAAACAGTTGCAAGATCCATGAATCTTTTTTCTAACAAATGGCATAGAGCAGAAAATGATGTTTATATGACAAAACAGATATTTGAAAATATTTTAAGAAACCTTATTAAAGAGAAAGGGATTTATAAGTTAAATGATCTATTAAAAATATTGTCTTAAAGGAGTTACTATGAAGAAGTATAAACTTCCCTATGATTTAAGAATTGAGGAAATAGAAACAGTTATTTCAAAAGATTCTCATTTTGAACTTTCACAAGCCACCAGAAAAAGAATTGATAATATAAGAAAGAAGCTTTGTCGGCTTATAGATGAAGGTAAGATTATGTATGGCATAAATACTGGTTTTGGAGAACTTGCTAACAAAACCATATCAAAGGAAAATTTAAAACAACTACAGTTGAATCTTATTAGAAGTCATTCATGTGGTGTGGGAAATCCGCTTTCGGATGATGAGGTTAGATTATTGATGTTTATAAGAGCAAATGAGCTTTCAAGAGGAGCAAGCGGTGTAAGGTCTGAAGTGATAGATAAAATTTGTGAGTTCCTTAATAAAGGGGTTGTTCCATTCGTCCCTGAAGAAGGATCTGTTGGAGCAAGCGGAGATCTTGCACCTAGTTCCCATATGGTTCTTGCACTTATTGGTGAGGGTTATTCTAAGGTTTATGGTTCAGATAAGTGGGAAGAAACCTCAAAAATATTGAAAAAACTTAATATAAAACCTATAATTCTTGAAGAAAAGGAAGGACTTGCTCTTATAAATGGAACTCAGGCAACAAGTTCGATCGGTTCGTTGGCTCTTTTAAAAGCATTAAGAGTTTTTCATACCTCAGTTGTAGCAGGTGCATTATCGGTTGATGCTTTGAAGGGAACACCAGTTGCTTTTGATTCAAGAATTCATGATTTAAAACCACATCCGGGGCAGAGCTATGTTGCAGAAAAATTAAAAGCTCTTCTTGACGGAAGTGAAATAAGAGAATCCCATAAAATAAACGATAGTAGAGTTCAGGATCCATACTCCATAAGATGTATGCCTCAGGTTATGGGAAGTGTTATGGATAATCTATATCATTGTGTAAATATTGTTGAAAATGAATATAAAAGTGTTACAGATAACCCGCTGGTATTTGATAATGGTAAAGGGATAGAAGTTCTTTCAGGTGGTAATTTTCATGCTCAGGCGCTTTCATTTGCATTTGATATAGCTGCAATGGTTATGAGTGCAAATGGTAATATTTCAGAAAGAAGAATAGCTCAGCTTGTAAGTGATTTCAAAATACTTCCACCATTTCTTGCAAAAAATCCAGGGCTTGAAAGTGGTTTTATGATAGCTCAACTAACAGCAGCAGCTTTGTGTAATCAAAACAATATACTTTCACATCCTGCATCTGTTTTTTCTATTCCAACATCAGCCAATAAAGAAGACTTTGTTTCGATGGGTACAAATTCAGCACTTAAACTGAGGAAGGTTGTTGAGAATGTTTCTAAGATAGTAGCAATTGAACTTCTTGCTGCAGCAAAAGCGCTTGATTTTTACAAGCCACTAAAAACCTCACCAAAATTACAAGGGGTTGTTGAGAAGATTAAAAAAATAACAGGAGAAATTAATGGAGATGAAGAACTTTCATCAAAAATAGAATGTATTTCATATAATATTCTTAAAGGAGAATTTTTAATTTAAGGAGGTTTTATGATTATAAAGGCTCCAAGAGGAAATAAACTCAGCTGTAAAGGATGGGAACAAGAAGCAGCAATGCGAATGCTTATGAATAATCTTGATCCTGATGTGGCTGAAAAGCCGGATGAGCTTATAGTTTACGGAGGAAGAGGAAAAGCTGCAAGAAACTGGGATGCTTTTAAGGCAATTGTTAAGTGTTTAAAAGAGCTTAAAAATGATGAAACTTTGCTTGTTCAATCCGGTAAACCTGTGGGAATAGCAAAAACCCATGAATATGCTCCAAGAGTTTTAATTGCTAACTCAAATCTGGTTGGCAACTGGGCCAGATGGGAAGTCTTCAATGAGCTTGAAAGAAAAGGTTTGATAATGTATGGTCAGATGACAGCAGGTTCATGGATTTATATAGGAACTCAGGGTATTTTACAGGGTACCTATGAAACATTTGCAGCATGTGCTAAAAAACATTTCAAATCTGATCTTACAGGAAAGCTTGTAGTAAGTGGTGGACTTGGAGGTATGGGTGGTGCTCAACCACTTGCAATCACAATGAATAATGGAGTTGGTATAATAATTGAAGTTGACCCTGCTAGAATACAAAAACGACTTAAAACAGGTTATCTTGATATAATGACTGAAAGTCTTGATGAAGCTCTCAGAATAGCTGAAAAGTATATAAAAGAAAAAAAACCAATTTCAATAGGGCTTCTCGGAAATTGTGCTGAAATCTTACCAACAATGCTTGAGAAGGGAATAAAAATTGATGTTTTAACAGACCAAACCTCAGCGCATGATCCATTGAATGGGTACATCCCCAGAGGTATTACACTTGATGAAGCTTTAAGGCTTAGAAAAGAGAATCCTGATAAGTATATAAAGATGGCAATGGAGTCAATAGCTATTCATGTTGAAGCAATGCTTGGGTTTTTAAAAAGAGGAACGGTTGTTTTTGATTATGGAAATAATATAAGAACTATGGCCTATAATCAAGGAGTTAAAAATGCGTATGATTTTCCTGGGTTTGTCCCTGCTTATATCAGAGATCTTTTCTGTGAGGGTAAAGGACCTTTTAGATGGGTAGCTTTAAGTGGAGATCCTAAGGACATATATTTTACAGATCAACTTGCTATTGAAACATTTCCAAAAAATGAAACAATGGTTAGATGGATAAAAATGGCTTCAAAGAAGGTTCATTTTCAGGGACTCCCTGCCAGAATATGCTGGCTTGGATATGGTGAAAGGCATATCCTTGGACTTAAGTTTAATGAAATGGTAAAAAAAGGAAAAATCACAGCTCCTATTGTAATAGGAAGGGATCATCTGGATAGTGGATCTGTTGCAAGCCCATTTAGAGAAACTGAGGCTATGAAAGATGGATCTGATGCAATAGCTGACTGGCCTATTTTAAATGCTCTTTTAAATACAGCAAGTGGAGCAAGCTGGGTAAGCTTTCATCATGGTGGAGGGGTTGGTATTGGATATTCATTGCATGCAGGTCAGGTTATAGTTTGCGATGGTACAAAAAGGATGGCACAAAGAGTTGAAAAAGTTTTAACCAATGATCCTCTTATGGGCGTTTTGAGACATTATGATGCAGGTTACGAAAGAGCAATAAAGTTTGCCAGTAAGAATAATATAAAAATCCCGATGAAACAAAAATTGAATATCAATAATAGGGTAAAGATATAAAAGGAGTTAACAAATGAGGGTGGTTATAACAGGCGGATGTGGTTTTCTTGGAAGTCACCTTGCAAGATATTTTATAAATAAGGGACACAATGTAGTTATTATTGATAATCTTATTACCGGTAGACTTAAAAATATTGAAGATCTTTTTGAAACCGGCAGGGTTGAGTTTATTAAATATGATGTTACAAACTATATTCATGTAAATGGAAAGGTTGATGCTATTTTACATTTTGCAAGTCCTGCAAGTCCAAAGGATTATATGAAATATCCAATTCCAACACTTAAAGTTGGTGCTTTAGGAACTCATAAGGCTTTAGGTTTTGCAAAAGAAAAAAAAGCGATATTTATGCTTGCCTCTACATCTGAAGTTTATGGTGATCCTTTAGTAAATCCACAACCTGAGTCATACTGGGGAAATGTAAATCCAGTAGGCCCAAGAGGGGTTTATGATGAAGCAAAAAGATTTGCTGAGGCTATGACAATGGCATATCATAGGTATCACAGGATGCCTGTAAGAATTGTTAGAATATTTAATACATATGGACCAAATATGAGAATAGATGATGGAAGAGCTATTCCGAACTTTATAACACAAGCTTTAAATGGCAAACCTATAACAGTTTACGGGGATGGTAAACAAACAAGAAGTTTATGTTATGTTGATGATCTTGTTAGAGGAATATACAAACTTCTTTTAAGCGATTTAAATTGTCCAGTTAATATTGGAAACCCGGATGAAATAACTCTTTTTGAACTTGCTCAGAAGATTAAGAAAATAACAAAGAGTAAATCAAAAATAGTTTTTAAACCTCTTCCTGTTGATGATCCAAAGGTTAGAAGACCTGATATAACAATTGCAAAAAAGTATCTTAAATGGCAGCCAGAAATATCGCTTGAAGAAGGTCTTAGAAAAACTGTTGAGTATTTTAAAAAGGAATTAAATAGGACTTGAGGGTAATAAAAATAGAGACTTAGGATAGTTGAGATTTTTTACAGGAGCTCTAAAATATAGGTATGAAAAAGATAATTTTAACAGTTTTTTTCTTTACAAGCGTAGGATTAATCTACGCCGATGATGAGTTGAAAGAAAATACAACTCAGCCATCAAATTATACACAAAATGATGAAAAAAAAGAAACTGATACGGATCAAAAAGGCGATAAAAAGCGAGATGAACAGGAGATAAATAGAGATTTAAATGATATCAATAATAAATTAAATGAGAATAAAGATGCAAAATGGGAAGCAGGAAAAAATGAAATAGTTGAAATGGATAAGAAGGAAAGAGAAAAGTTATTTAGCTATAAATTTAAACCATTAAATGCTCCATATATAACAGATTTGGACGATAAGGATATTCCTCCTTCTTTTGATCTCAGAAATGTAGAAGGGATGAGTTTTGTTACAGAAGCAAGACACCAGGGAAAATGCGGTTCCTGTTGGGCATTTGCTGTGACTGCTGCCCTTGAAACTTATACACTTATATATAGAGGAGATTATAAACCTGAACCAAAGAAGACATCCAATCCAAAAAAACCTGAATTAGATTTGTCGGAGCAAGTTTTTCTTTCCTGCAGTGGTGCAGGAAGTTGTGGAGGAGGAGATATAAATCCTGAATATCTTCAGACAATGGGTTTACCTGAAGAATATCATGAGCCGTATAAAGGAGTGGATGCTCCTTGCAAAATGCATGGTGGGCCTTATAGGATACACTCTTATGGAGTTGTAAAACAGAATCTTAAAGATTTAAGAGCTGCTGTTTATAAATATGGGGCATTACCAACTGTTATGAATATATATGAAGATTTTCTTTACTATAAATCAGGAGTTTATACTCATGTATGGGGAGAGATGGTTGGCATGCATGCTGTTACAATAGTTGGCTATGATGATAAAGGTGGATATTTTATAGTTAAAAATAGCTGGGGTAAAAATTGGGGAGAAGAGGGATTTTTTAGAATAGCATACAGTGAAATAAATTCTGCTGTTAATTTTGCAAGTTCTACTGTTGCATATAAACCACCGACAAGAAAGGTGGAACAACCAAGGGTGAATGTTAATATTGATCTTATAAATTCATTGAGAGATTGGAAGTTTTAATATATTAAAAAGACAACGGTATTTGATTTATCTTATCAAATTTTAGTAAAATAATTTTATTATGAACATAAATAGCTATGATATAGTTATATCTATCGATCCTAAATTAACAGATAATAGTTCGAAAGAACTTTTATCAAGGATTAAAAAAATAATCTCCTCGGCAGGTGGCGAAATACTTACCGAGGATAGCTGGGGTATAAGGAAATTAGCACATCCAATAAAGAAAAATAAAGAAGCTTTTTTTTATTTTTTTAAAGTTAAAATTGATGGTAGTAAAATAAAAGATTTAAGGTATGAACTTAAAATCACAGAAGGAATTTTAAGAGCTACAATTGTGAAATCTCAAATTATTCTTTCTCATTAAGAGGTTTGATGGCTGTAAAGTTTCCTTATCAAAATCAAGTTATACTTACAGGTAGAGTTGTGAGAGATCCTGAATATAAAGCTACCCAGAAAGGTACAACAGTATGTTTTTTTGATATAGCTTCAAACAGAAGATATAAAGATCCTTTAAGTGGTGAATGGAAGGATGATACGACATTTGTTCCTATGACAGTTTGGGGAACTCTTGCTGATAGATGTAAGAGTCGACTTAAGAAAGGTGTTCCTGTTTATGTTGAAGGAAGACTTTCTCACAGCGAATATACTAATAAAGAGGGGAACAAAGTTAAAAGATTAAAAGTTGTCGTTAGAAAGATTCAAATTCTTGATAGTATAAAAGGTGATATAAACGATTCTTCATCGGTTGATAAGCTGGAAGATAGTATAGAGCCGGAAGAAACGGTGGATATATCAAGTGATGATGAAATTCCTTTTTAAAGGAGTGTTATATGGAAGGACAAAATAATATAAAAGATTCTTTAAATACAAAAGAACAATCAAATAAAAAGTACACTATACCTAGAAGACCAGTTCCTAAAAAAAAGCAGTGTAGATTCTGTCTTGAAAAAATAAGACAGGTTGATTGGAGAAATGTTCAGCTTTTAAAAATGTTTACAACTGATACAGGTAGAATTTTACCCAGGAAAATAACAGGGCTGTGTGCAAAACATCAAAGACAGCTTGCAAAAGCAATAAAGATAAACAGAAATATTGGAGTTATGCCATATACAACAATGATGAATAGATAATGCAGGAGGAGTTTTATGAAGGTTATACTTAAAAAGGATTATGTTTATCTTGGAAGGGAGGGAGAGGTAAAGGAAGTAAGGGATGGGTATGCAAGAAATTTTCTTATTCCAAGAGGAATAGTTGAAGTTGCAACTGAAGGTGCAATAAAGGCTCTGGAGGCAAGCAGAGAAAGAAGAAAAAAGAAGATAGAAGAGAGAAATAAAGCTCTTAGAGAACTTGCTGATAAAATTTCTCAACTTACGCTTTCTTTTACCAGAACAAAAAATGAAGAAGGTCAGATGTTTGGCTCCGTTAATAAAAGTGATATTTTAAAAGCTTTAAAGGCTGTTAATATAGATATAGATAAAGAACAGATTGATATGAAAGCTCCTATAAAAGAGTTTGGTACTTTTGAAATTAATGTGAATCTCTCTATTGATATTAAATCTAAATTTAAGATTAATATTACCTCCGCATAAAAGTTAAATTTGTTATTTTAATTTTTAAAATAGGGGTTTTATGATAAATAAGCCTTATCCTAATTCTATTGAAGCAGAAATGGCTGTTCTTGGAACAATGCTTGTAAATAAGGATATTGTTGAGAGTGTTCTTGAGATACTTAAACCAGAACACTTTTATCTTGATTCACATAAAATGATATTTGAGGTAATTTCAAAGTTAAGAGATGAAAAGAAAAATGTTGATATGGTTATAGTTGGTGAAGAGTTAAAGAAACTCGGGAAACTTGAGGAAGTTGGTGGGATGAAGTATCTTTCAGATCTAATAGAAAAAGTATCATCTCCTGCACATGCCAAAGAGTATGCTGAGATAGTAAAAGAAAAGTACATTCTAAGAGAACTTATAAAAACATCAATAAAGACTATTGAGGTAGCTTATGATTCATCTGATGATATAGATAAAATTCTTGACTTGGCACAAAGAGGAGTTTTTGAGGTTTCTCAGAAAAATGTAAAGCATTCTTTTTCTTCTCCAAAGGAGCTTATACCAAATTACTTAACAATTATAGAAAATGCATATAAAGAAAAAAAATCAATTACAGGTATTCCCTCCGGATTTACTAATATTGATATTAGAACAGGGGGATTTCAAAAATCAGAGTTTATAATCATAGCAGCAAGACCTTCTCAGGGTAAAACTGCGTTTGCTCTTAATATTGCATATAATGTTGCTGTTGAGAAAAGAATTCCAGTTCTATTTTTTTCACTTGAGATGGATAAATACAGTTTAGTGAATAGACTTATAGCATCTGCAATGAAATATGATTCATCTAATTTAAGGAGAGGAAAATTTGATGCTTCAAAATGGAGTGAGATAACTACAGAAGCAGAAAAGATATATAATTCAAATCTGTGGATAGATGATACTCCTGGTTTAACTATAATGGATATAAGAGCAAGAGCAAGAAAACTTATTCTTGAGCTTCAGAGTAAAAATCCTGATATGGATAATTTTTTAGTTATAATTGATTATCTTCAGCTTATAAAGGGAGTTGGAAGACATGAATCCAGACAACAGGAGGTCAGTGAAATATCTCGTCTTCTTAAAGATATGGCAAGAAGCCTTAATATTCCTGTTATAGCTTTGTCTCAGCTTAATAGAAAAACAGAGGAAAGAACACGAGAGGGTAATAGACCTCAGCTTTCAGATCTAAGAGAATCAGGATCTTTGGAACAGGATGCTGATGTTGTTATGATGATACATAGAGAGTATTGTTATACAAAAGATGAAAGTAAAAGAAATCATGCTGATGTTATAATAGCAAAGAATAGAAACGGTTCTATTGGCGATATTGAAATGTTATTTTTCCCTGAGTATACTAGATTTGCAGAACCGTTGCCGCCAACTGAAAAGATAACTGAAGAGTAAATTTCACTTTAAGACTTCTCTTTTAATTTTTCTTTCAAAATTATAGTAATTAAAAAAATCAGTACCGGGATTTTTACTAGCGATATATTTAAGCCTTTGAATTAAATTTTTAAATTCATCTATTTTCTTATCAAAATTAAAAAATACCATTCCTTCTAAAAGATTTAATTCCTTAATTTTTAAAAGCATTTTATAACAGTTTTTTTCCATAAGTATTTTTATAATCTCATTTCTTATTCTTTCTTTTGAAAGATTTTTTATAAATTCTTTTGATTTTAAAATTAAATCAAATGTATGACTTTCTATTTCGAAGTTAAACCTTTCTGAAAATCTTATTGCTCTGAAAATTCTTGTTGGATCATCAATAAAGCTTTGATTATGCAAAATCCTTATTTTTTTGTCTTTTATGTCTTTTATTCCTTTAAATGGGTCTATGACCTCAAATATTTTCTCATTTAAATCAAGAGCTATTGAATTTATTGTAAAGTCTCTCCTTTTAAGATCTTCGTTAATGGTTTGTGCTTTTGAAACTACAGGAAGTGATGCAGGAGTTGGATATTCTTCTTTTCTTAATGTAGCAAAATCTATTTTTCTTTTATCATTTGAAAGTCTTATTGTAAGAAAGTTTTTAAATTCAGTAATTTTAAACTTAAACTTAATTGATATCTCTTCTGCTATCTTTATGGGGTAATCAGAAAATGTTACATCTATATCAAAACATTTTTTACCGAGATACCAATCTCTAACGCATCCTCCGACAAGATATGCCTTTAATTTTTTATTTTTTATAATGAAATCTATGAGTTTATAATCGTTTAAAGGTTTAATTTTCATCTATAAAATCTATCTCTTCATCTTCTTCAAGAACCTTTATTAGCTTTTCAATTCTTTTTAATCTTGGATATTCTTCTAAGATTTCTTTAAGAATATCTATTACATCATATCTATGAGCTGAATTTAAATAAGGCATTACAAAGGGAATATCTATTTCTCTTGCCTTAAACTTGCTTATCTTTTTCATATTTAAGTTTTTTATTTTGCATATCTCTACAATGACATCTGTTTCTTCTTGTATATCCTCGTTTAATTTGAGTAGTTTGATAAGCTCTTCTATTCCAAATAGATAATATGGTTCAAAATTTAGATTTTTATTTTCTTTTAATTCTTCTTTAACCATCTCGTAATCCTGTTTTAATTTTTCAACCAGATCCATTCTTGTTTCATAGTATTGTGGCATAACAAACGCAAGTATTTCCTGTGATGGGTCAAGATATATAAAGTTATCTTCATATGAAAAAAACTTGTTACAGTTGGGACATAAAAGAAGATTGAATTCTCCATTCAGTATTAATTCCTTTAAGTCCAGATCTATATCTCCTCTAACAACACTCCAGAATTTTGCTTCAAACTCATTATTGCAATGAATACATTTTACTATTCTTTGGTTTTCTAAAGCCATTATAGTAACCCAACCATTGAGTTAAATCTTTCAATATCTTTGTCCCATTCTTCCACCTGTTTATATATCTCTTCCCAGAACTCAACTTCCCATAACTTTTTTAACTCCTCACTTGTTTTACCCTGTTGCTCTACCCAGGTGAAATATTTTAGATTATGAATAGATTTTTTATCATAATAGATAAGTTCTTTTATAAAATCAATTCCCTGTCCTGAAAGATATTTATGATATCCCTTAATTGCATTTTCTCTGTCATATTTCCCATATTGTTGTCTCATTTCTTTTATTCTTGAACCATAAAGTTCCATTGAATCTGTAAAAACAGTAAAAATTATATCATCTTCATTAAATTCAAAATATTTTGCTGTTTTTATTGCTCCAAGGAGATTAGAAACTCCGGATATACCGATTAACGATAATTTTTCTACAAAATCTTCTTTTACTCCGCATTTGATAAGATATTTTTTTCCTTCTTCTTCATTAAATAGTCTTATTATCTGCATACATGCTTCATCATCTATTGCTGCTATTAAATCAGTATTTCTTACATTATGTATCCATGGTACATGTTTATCTCCTATTCCTTCAATTCTATGTTCTCCAAAACCGTTCATATACAAAGTAGGACATTGAACTGCTTCACATGCTGTTATTTTTAATAATGGATTTATTTTTTTTAGATAATCTCCTGCTGCAATTGTTCCTGCTGAACCAGTAGAAGAGATAAATGCTGATAATCTTGATTTTTTGTTTTTAATCTTATTAAAAACTTCTTCAATGGCGGAACCTGTTATGTGATAGTGCCATATGGAGTTTCCGAATTCTTCAAACTGGTTAAAAATAACTATATCATTTCTTGTCTTTTTGAGTTCCCAACATTTATCATATATTTCTTTCACATTTGATTCTGTTCCTGGAGTTGCGATTATTTGAGAACCTACTGATTTTAACCACTCAAATCTTTCTTTACTCATTCCCTCAGGTAATATAGCTATTGATGTACATCCTAAAAGAGCGGAATCGAATGCTCCACCTCGACAATAATTACCAGTTGATGGCCAAACTGCTTTTTGTGTAGTTGGATCAAATTCACCTTTTACAAGTTTTGGGACAAGACATCCAAAAGCAGCACCTACTTTATGTGCTCCTGTAGGAAAAAATTTTCCTACAAGTGCTATTATTCTTGCTTTTACATTTGTTATTTCTTTTGGTATTTCAATATAATTAACATTACCAAAAAGTCCTGTTTTGGGATCGTTATGCCAGTTAATTCTAAAAAGATTTAGAGGGTTTATATCCCATAACCCAATTTTTTTAAGATTCTTTTTTATTTTATCTGGTATAAGTGATGGATTTTTCATTTGTTTAAAAGTTGGTATAATAACATTTCTTTGACGACATCTTTCAACAGTTTTTTTAAGTATTTCATCTTTTTTGTTCATATTAACTCCTTTTATTATATTCTATCAAAATACAAATTCTCCTTAATTAATAACTTTTGAATCGTAATTTGTTATAAATATAAATGAAGAGAAAATAAAAAGCTTAAATCCTTTATTTTTCATCTTTATTCATTTTTACTTTTTCTTTTTAGTAGTTTGTTTCTTTGTTGCTTTTTTAACAACAATGTTTTTGCTTTTTTTACAACAACTTTTTTTACCACACATTTTACCTCATTAAACCTATTATACATAAATTTTTAAAAAAGTATTTTAAAAAATATATAATTATTTTTGAGGAGGAAATATGAATTATAAAGAGCTATTATTACAGATTGAGAAAGAAAGAGATTATATTATATATTTGCAAACAGAACTTACAAAAAGGCCTGCTATATCTCCTTTAAATGGAGGTGAGGGAGAGTATGATAAAGCTATGTGGTTGAAAGAAGAGTTGAGAAAATATAAATTTGATAAAATAGAGGAAATTAATGCTCCAGATCCGAGGGCAAAGGGTGGAGTAAGGCCTAATATTGTAGCGATATATAATGGTAATAAAGCAGATAGAACAGTATGGTTTATGTCTCATATTGATGTTGTTCCGCCAGGTGAATTGAAACTATGGAACTCAGATCCATACACATTAAAAGTTGAGGAGGATAAGCTTATAGGTAGAGGGGTTGAGGATAATCAACAAGCAATAGTCTCATCATTGCTTTTAACAAAAGTACTTATGAATAATGGTATAAGATTTGATTTTAATATTGGGTTACTTTTCTGTGCTGATGAAGAGACTGGTTCAGGTTTTGGAGCAGATTATGTTGTAGAAAATAGAAGAGATCTTTTTAGTAAAAATGATATGTTTTTTGTCCCGGATAGTGGTTGTGAAGATGGGTCTATGATTGAGATAGCAGAAAAATCAATATTATGGATTAAGGTTCAAACAACAGGAAAGCAGTGTCATGCTTCAAGACCTCATCTTGGTATAAATGCATTTAAAGCGGCAAGTGAGCTTGTATGTAAGACAGAAAAACTTTATAAAATATTTAAGCATAAAGATAAGCTGTATGAACCACCTTTTTCGACATTTGAACCGACAAAAAAAGAAGCAAATGTTCCAAATGTTAATACACTTCCAGGAGAAGATGTGTTTTATCTTGATATGAGAGTTATGCCTTGTTATAAGCTTGAAGATGTAGAGAAAAAGTTAAGAGAACTGGCAGATGAAGTTGAAAGTAAATATAATGTAAAAATAACTTTTGAGTATCTTCAAAAATCTCAGGCAGCTCCTCAAACTGATCCTAAAAGTGAAATAGTAGTAGCTTTAAAAAAAGCAATAAAAGAAGTTCTTGGAGTTAAACCAAAGGTTTATGGAATAGGTGGTGGAACTGTTGCAGCTTTTTTTAGAAGGCTTGGTTTACCAACAGTTGTTTATTCCAAACTTAACGAATCAGCACATCAGCCTAATGAATACTGTTATGTATCAAATATAA
>FWWL01002802.1_pt1 | contig 34341 bp, 44 predicted proteins | sample 2228331 | NCBI WGS metagenome assembly FWWL01 (sample SAMEA103939775, study PRJEB20133) | metagenome
TTAACGCTTCCCACCGTTCCATTCTAATCCAACTGGCATCAGGAGAACGATTAGCCCCATTGGGTAACACAAAACCCGTAGAAGAATCAAAGGCTTTACCGAGGCGTTTTTGGCGATTCCAAATTCCTAAGTCAATACAAATTTCAAAGTTTCGATTTCCGGTTTCTCCTCCGGTTGGTGGCATAATAATTAACTCTCCTTTGGCGGTTAGTTCTAATCGGACATCCTGATTAATTTGCGCCAGTTCCGCAAATTGTTCTTGGCTCATTTTCCATGTTTGGGGTAAATTTAAAGTTAAATTCATAGGTTTATTACTGGGAAAATTTAATAATTTTGGTGGGGTGGGTGGGCGGTGGGCATTGCCCACCCTATATAGATTAAGCCTGAGTATTAACAGGGATTTTGGCATTGACTGATGACATCAACCGCTCGCCTGCTTTTTGGACAAAAGATTGGAGAAATGCCAGTCGCTGATTTTGCTCAAAAACTCGCTTAATAGTTGGGATTAATTGTGCCAATTTATCCTCTGAAGATAAATCGCTAGTTAGTTCTTGGGCTTGGAAATATTCCAGCAAACTTAAACCGGCTAACCGAGTTAAATAAGCCGCACTAATTGCCTGAACCGCACCACCCGCTACAAAAGTGATGGCGTTACTTTTCAGAATTGAGGTAATGGCTTGAGTAGAAAGCTCTACTAACCCTAGTTTAACCATTTGTTCCGCTAGAGTACGAGCGATCGCTTGCCCTTGTTCCAGGGAAAATTTTTGTTGATAAATTTTGCCCAAATCTACCACTAATTGCCCGGTGACAGCCCCCGTAGAAAGCAAGTCCAAAGCGGGGACGGGGTTAGCAAAAGCCGCCGCCGCAGCCACCCATTGAGATTGTTCAATCATGGGCATTGCCCGCTCGCGTCTGACCTGGTTCAACAAAGTTTTTATCTCTGCTTTTAAGCTATTGGCAGCCCGCAAGGTACTAGCAAAAACCAAAGCTGATTTTTCCGTGGCTAAAATATGACTAAGGCGAGCGCACAACTCAGTAATATTCGCCATTGGTTGTTCCATTTTTTCTTGCACCGAACCATCCGCTTGATATTGTCGCACCTTCACTGGCGCCGGGGCGGCGCAAACCCCCACCACATCATCCTTGTTTAAAATGCCTTCTAAGCAATTACGAACTTGTTGTAAGATCGTCGCTTTTTGAGTTTCTAAATATTGGTCTTGTTTGTTCACCGCCACCAAAATCCGCACATTAGCTATAGCCAATTGCTGTAAATGATTCAGTTCAGAACTGGTTAAATCCCCAGTCGTGACAAAAATTACCAAATCTTCTAAAGTCAAATTCGGCTTAACAATTTGCTTGCTGTCAGTTTTGCTAAATAAAGCCTCGGTTTCCGTGAAACTTAATTTCCCAAACTGCTGACTACTTTGCAAAAGCTGTATCAACTTAGTTTTGCCCACCGCTTTGCCACCGGTCACCAACAACCGCAACTCCTGGCGATCCAATTGGGTCGATAGCTGTTCCTGTTGGCAGCGGAGTTCACTGATAGCCGGACAATTTTCTGCCTCCGTTGCCAACTGAGCGATCGCCGCTTTCACCTCAGCAATAGCCTTGGACAAGGTTTCTCGCTCCACAGGGGCGGAAACCTTAGCCGGTAGAGGCGATCGCTGTTTATACCACCACAAACCAGTTCCCAGGGCGATCGCGCCCAACACCCCAACTTCTCCCACCCCTTCCAGGGAATGGGAAAAACTATCAAACAGCCACAAACCCAAAGATAGGCTAATTCCGCCCCATAAAATAGGCCGCTGTAACTTCATAGTCACCACCCACTATAAGAATTTTGTTTAAATAATGTTGATGCCAAAGAGTTAAACCTAGTCCAACAATTCCGTCTAAATTTTGACTCTTGCGTCAACTATATTCTAATCGTCAGGGCTGCACGGATAAAAAAAAACAAAACCCCGTGACCGACAATGGTGACAGGGTTTTGTTCAAAGTTGAGTGAGAAATGAGTGAAGCGATATTTTCCGGGGGTAAAAACAACCTCTATCAGCCATAATCTATAAAGGCTGATACAAAGTGGCGGGAGGCGGATTTGAACCACCGACCTTCGGGTTATGAGCCCGACGAGCTACCAGACTGCTCTATCCCGCGTCGCTTCATATATTATAAGCACACTCTTCTGGAAATTGCAACCCCTAATGCAAAAAAATTTTTGCTTAACTTTTGCTGGAGTGCGATTTTCGTTAAAAATCCTTGAAAAATCCTTTCATTACAAGGCATTTAGTGATTGTAGGGGCGCGGCGGCTGGCGCCATTGATTGACGTCGCTCGCGAAGCCGCAGCAATTTTGGTTTGAGGGGGTCTTTGAGGAGGTCAAAAAAATCATCTCAGGGTGGAGGTGTGGGGGCGGCTCGCTTTCCCGCCCTGGCTGATAAATCCGTTAGCTCGGTGAGCTCCGTTAGATCATAGACAATTCGCCAAAGGTATCTAAGCGAGTAAAATTGGTCAGATTAATATACTTATCCGAAAGTGTTTCGGCGCTCGTCGGGGTAATCCAGCCCAACTGTTTCAGCAAATGAATCGCCACAGCCCGTTTAGCGCGTTTGCTGCCATCAAGGACTTTAATCGCCAAACCTAACCCTTCCCCGACTCGACCAATACATTGAATTCCTTCGGCCCCGGATTTGCTGACCAATTCTCCTTGAGTCAACTGCATCAGTTCCGTATCGAACTCACCCTCTCCAGAGACTAAACCGGCGTAAATAGTCATAGCGCGGATAATCCGTTCCATCTCCAGGCTTTCCCCAGAAGTGAGGTGAGCATATAAAGTGGCCATTTGTGCCAGTTCCATCAGATAGGTTGGGGCGCCGCAGTCATCGTAAGCGGAAATAAACTCCTCCGCAGGCATCCGTAACAACTCGGCTATTTTGCTTAAAATCAAGAGTTGTACCGGATGATTCCGTTGCAGGTAAGTATTAACCGCCCAATTGCGTTGCTGACAAACCGCTAACATTCCCGCGTGTTTCCCGGAACAGCCATGTTCCAAGGGACTACTTTTCCCAGGAGGAATGGGACATTGCAAGGCTGAGGATTCCAGGTCGCAAGACCAGAGAATATGAAACGCTTGCCGTGATTGCTCGAGCGAACCTTGATGAGAACTACAAATAATCGCTAAATCGCGATCGCTCAGGTCATAGCGTTCCAAAGTGCCGCTAGAAGTCACCGCTAGGGCTTGAAATGGTTTCAGGGCCGAGCGAACAAAAGCAGTAGTTTGGGCATTACCGGCTACGGAAAGCACCCGTCCCCGGCGATCGCAAACCACAGCTTCAACCTGATGAACGGACTCGACAATCCCTTCTCGCAATAACTGAACTTTAATTGGTGTTGACTTCGTTGTTTTTGCCATAGTCATTAGTTTAGTAATGTTTGATTTCTTATATTGGCGTTTCTGAAGCGCAAAGATAATTTTTGCCTTATTTGCCTGGGAATCTGCTACTATGATACGTTGCCTAGGTATAAATCGATGACGCCTCTCGTCCGCCGCTAGAGCGCCGCTCAACGGAAAGCACTTGGGCCACAGTTTCCAAACAGCAGCGAGCGCTCACCATCCAACGATGCACCGGCACCGCCAGCTTGATTTCTTCCCCCACAGGCATTTGGGAACTACTCGCAGGCATAATCATCAGATCGTAAGGCGTCCAGATCGAAGTAAACTGCAATCGGCGCAAAATTTCCACCGCATCCCGATTCAAGTCTTGCAGAAAAGCGCTCCCAGGACGCATTTGCATCACCCCTTTCAACGGCAGAGAATAAGCCGTGATTGTCCCATGATGAGGGGCAGAAATCGTAATATATCGCTGGACTCGTTCCACACCCCCAAGTCTTTGGACATAGTAGCGAGTCACCAGTCCCCCCATACTGAAACCCACCAAATCAAACATATCATCAGGTCTAAAGGTGCGAGCGACTTGATCGGCAACCTGCTGGGCCAAAACTTCCAGGGGGGCAGCCCCAGTATTGGGTGTCAGATTTAGGGTATGCACAGTCCAGCCCTGATTTTGCAGATAATCACATAAACGGCAAAAAATTTTCTCTGTGTCCCAGATTCCATGAACCAAAAGTACAGGATTTTGAGGATTGCGGCTATTCATGGCGACTCCAAAAACCAATTCCAAAAACCAATTCATTAAAAGCGATCGCAGTTTACACCCGTTCGCCGGATCTGGTTCCGGGGCAGCGGACAGAATATCAACCGACCACCGAATTCGGTCGGAAATCCTTGGACTGATCAAGCAGTCAACCCTTGTCAGCGTCAAAGATTCCAGTCAAATACTGCTTTGTCGCCGTAAAAGTCTGCTATGATCTAAAAAGGCATGGGGCTGTGGCTCAGATGGATAGAGCAAGCGCCTCCTGAACATCGGGCACCCTGGGGGAAACTTCAGGAGTGAATGTGGTCAAATTCAAGAAAGCCTAAAGATGTGCTTAGAGAAATCTTTGATTACTCTAAACCACAGACAAGGTAATCTTGAGCCAAGCTCTACCCCCACAACCCAGGGAGAGTAGAGAAGGTGCAGAGACTGGTTTGCGGGAGCGAAAATTAGATGGACTATCATGTCTCATCAAAAGTAGAGAAGCGCGGAGTTCTAGTGGGAATCTTGTTGGGAAATGCGTATAAACGACAAAACAATTTTTATATTCAACACCCAGCTTTTCAAGCAGATTACGTCCTATTTAAACAGCGACTTCTGGAACAGATTACCCAAAAACCCGTGAGCCTTTATAGTCGGTTCACGAAAAATGGCGCTCGTCTCCTTTGTCTAGAACCCAAGTTAATCCCTTTAATTAGGGTATTGGTAAAAAAGCGATTTCCTGGAGGCACTCAAAAAATCACCAGAGAGATTTTAGAATTATTAACTATGCCAGGAATTGCTTTATGGTTCTTAGACAAAGGAAGTAAATCGTTAAAAAAAAACGGTAAAATTCATAGCGTAGAAATCACCTTGAATACCCGAATTTCTCAGGCAGAAAATGAGCTAATTATCGCTTACTTTTCCGAAGTTTGGGAAATAAAATGGGGGTTAATTAAAGGGAAAAACTCTTACCGTTTACGCATGGGAACCAAGGCAGGGAAAGAATTTCTGGAAAGAATTCGGCCTTATGTCCCGGAAACAATGCTCTACAAAGTAGAAACAGAAACCTCCTCAAACGTAACGGCCACCACCTAACGGCTATTGTCTATGGTGAAGGAATAGTCCAGAGAGAGGGGAAACTCTCACGAATCTGAAGCGCTAGGTCGCCGGTTCAAATCCGGCCAGTCCCGTCTAAACAATGGTTAAATAAGCGTTAAAATTTCCGGAGGAAATTGGTTTTTCTTTGCTAAACTTAAAGCGATGTCTAGCGAACAGGCATCGCTTTGGTTTATCATGCAGCCAAAGCGTTTAGCCAAAAAAAGGATCCTACCTTTTTCTAATTGAAAATCTACTTAACTCCCGAATCGATATGAGGCTTTGTTTGACTTCCAGAAAAAGACGGACTAAAAAGTTTTCCATGGGGAAGACTTTCTGGTGGTTACTCATAGGATTCTTAATGGCGTTATGGTTGTATAATCAACCCTTCAAAAGTCCCTCGCCTCCGGAAGCATTGCTAGTCTTGGGAGGGGAGATCAAACGGGAAGAATTTGCCGCTCAATTTGCTTTACAACACCCAGAATTAAAGATTTGGGTTTCTGGGGGCAGTAATGAAGAATATGCCGAATGGCTGTTTGCCAAAGAGGGAATCGATCTGAATCGAGTCCATCTAGATTATCAAGCGGTGGATACGGTGACAAACTTTACGACGGTGGTGGATCAACTCAAGTCCCACGGGGTCAACTCGGTTTATTTAGTAACATCCGATGACCACATGCTGCGGGCACGAGTGATTGGGGAAATTGTCTTGGGGAGTCGGGGGATTAAGTTTCAGCCCTTACCTGTTCCTTCGGGGCGATCGCCTGAACCCATAGAAAAAGTCATTCGGGATGGGGTGCGATCGATTTTATGGGTGACAACGGGATATACCGGATCGAGTTTAGCTAACCACAAGGAAGACAGTTAATATTCGTTTTTCCTCTTTCCTCTTTCCTCTTTCCTCTTTCCTCTTTCCTCTTTCCTCTTTCCTCTTTCCTCTACACCCCACACCCTAAACCCCAACAAACAACCAATAAAAATTTATCATCTTCCCAAATCAAGCATCCCATTAATCACTTCGGTGCAATGATTGGTGACTCGTTCTAATTCTTCGCGCTGGCTCGAACTCGGTGGCTCCATAAGTTCGCCAATTCTAATCGTGACGGGGACAGGCTTGGGCAAAAGCGATCCCTTTTTCATAATAGCTTGAGTCCCCCACAAACTCACCGGCAATATGGGGGCTTTCGCTTTCGCCGCAATCAATGCCGCCCCCAACTTCGGGTCTGTAATCCGACCGTCGGGGGTGCGAGTGCCTTGCAAAAATAGCCCCGTTGCCCATCCTTGCTCCAGATATGATAAAGCCGAACGCACCGCACTGCGGTCTGCGGAGCCGCGTTTCACTGGATAAGCTCCATACAAGCGAATGGCATCTTTCAGTACCGGCACCTGAAATAACTCTTCTTTGGCCATAAACGCTACAGGTCGCCGCATACAGTTAGAGACAATCGGCGGATCAAAATCACTGGCATGATTGCTGACTACCACCAAAGGGCCAGACTGCGGGACTTTTTCGGCGCCATAAATGCGACCCCGAAAATAGATATGCAGCATGGGGCTAACCACTGACCACTTAAATAAGTGATAAAGGATTAAGCTTGCTCGCGGTTCGCGGGCTAAATCGCGGTTTAAATATCTGGAACTGGGCTGATCGTGACTCATTGGCGATCTATGGTGATCTATGGTGATCTATGATTTACATGACAAAAGCAGTGATGGGGCAGCAAGCAGGGGATATGACAAGGCGATCGCTTGCGACTTGGTTTAAGATCAACTCGGCAATAAATCTGCCGCCCGCTGGATATTTTTCAAAGCGATATCGGGACAAGTCCGCTTAATCAAACCCGTCAGGGCATTACCCGGCCCAATTTCGGTCACCTCTTCAATGCCTTCTGCCGCCAACTGGAGAGAAATTTCTCGCCAACGGACTGAACCAGTCATTTGGGTCATCAGTCGGGCTTTTAAAACTTCGGCTTTGGTCGCGGGGGTGGGGTCGACGTTAGACAACACCGGCACTTGAGCATCGGTAAATGGCACTGATGCCAAGACTTTCCGGTATTCCGCTTCGGCAGCAGCCATAAACGGGGAGTGAAAAGCGCGGGACACCTTCAATGTCACCGCTCGCTTAATCTTAATACTGGCTTTAAGTTGTTGGATGGCGGCAGGAGTGCCGGACACCACCACTTGCACGGCACTATTGTCATTAGCAATCACCACATCAGGAATTTGGGCAATTGCTTGTTCCAGTTCTTCCCGCTGAAAGCCTATAAGGGCATCCATTTGCCCTTCGGGAGCCGTATTCATTAATTCCGCTCGCTGCTTGACTAGGGCTAATCCATCTTCAAAGGAAAAGACCCCAGCCGCATATAGCGCTACATATTCGCCCAAGCTATGACCGGCGACTAACTGGGGTTGATATCCGCGCTCGCGCATCAACTGCGCCAGAATGCTTTCAACCACATACAAACAAGGTTGAGTATATGGGGTATAGGATAATTTTTCTTCATTACTTTGGCAGATATCCAGAACCGACCAACCGAGAATATCCTCAGCTTTCTGGAAAAAAGCTTGTGCTTGAGGCAACTCTTGGAGATCCACTCCCATGCCGATCGCTTGAGAACCTTGTCCGGGAAAAACCCATGCTGTTTTAGTCATTTATATTTACGTTTACTTTACGGTTTACTACTTTTAATTGTTATTGGTTATTGGTTATTCGTTATTTGACTCAAACAACCAATAACCAGTAACCAATAACCAATAACCAACGACCAAAAATCAACCCCACTGAAAGATCGCCGCACCCCAGGTTAAACCGGCACCAAAACCAGCAGAGGCAATAATATCACCGGGCTGCACTTTACCCGCTCGCACCGCTTCATCCAGTGCCAAAGGGATAGAAGCAGCCGACGTGTTACCATAAGAAGACAAATTTGTCAATACTTTATCGCTAGGAATATTTAACCGTTGGGCGACAGCAGCCAAAATCCGCTGATTTGCTTGATGTAATAGCAGCCAGTCGATCTGGTCAACAGTTAAATTTGCCCTAAACAGAGCTTTTTCCACCACTTCGGGCACCTGCGTCACCGCAAAGCGATAAACTTCTTTACCCGTCATGGTGATGGGTTGATAAGTGCCTTGGCTGACCGAAATGTCATTAACCAGAGTTCTCGGGGTTGAGCAGTAGGGCAGTTGCAGGCATTGATTTTGGCTGCCATCACTGCGGAGTTCAAATCCTAACAAGCGATCGCGCTCTGGAGATGCCTGCATCACCACGGCTCCGGCGCCATCCCCAAACAGGACACAGGTCGTGCGATCTGACCAATCGACCCAGCGTGATAGAATATCTGCACCTACTAAAAGCACATTTTGGTAGGCGCCGGTGCGAATGAACTGGGCGCCTGTCACCAATCCAAACAAAAAGCCAGAACAAGCAGCAGTCAAATCGAAAGCCACCGCTCGCGTCGCGCCAAGATTTGCTTGGATGGTCGGAGCAGTGCCAAATAGATCATCACCGGTGGAGGTAGCTAAGATAATCAAATCGATGTCTGCTGGTGTAATACCGGCCATAGCGATCGCTCCAACTGCCGCTGCGGTGCCAAGCTGCGCCAGAGAATCTGCTGGTTGAGCGATATGCCGTTTTTGAATTCCGGTGCGAGTGGTAATCCACTCATCGGAAGTTTCGACTATCTGTGAAAGGGCTTGATTATCCAAGGAAACCCCTGGAGTAGCTGAACCGCAGCCGATAATTGCCATCCCTGCCCCTCCAGAGTTAAATACCTGTTTCAATGTAAATTCTCCGCATAAATTGGCGTTTCATTCGCGTTAAATATCTATTCGCTGTTAGTCGCCACCATCTGACCGTTACGCAACCCCCGCGAAGGCAAAGGCAGGTTTAATTGCTTACTTCTGATGGAGCGGGGTTTTGATGCCAAACCGTGATTCTGTCTAACACTTGATGGTCAACAGCTTCTTTAGCCAAGCGAATGGCACTAAAAATTGAGCGAGCTTCGGAACTGCCGTGGCTAATAATACAAACTCCAGCCACACCCAGCAACAAGCCGCCCCCATGTTCCACATGATCCACCCTTTGCTTAAATCGCCTTAGACTAGGTTTTAAAAGGGTAGCCCCAAGCTTACCTTGCCAGCCAGTGGAAAGTTCTTCTTTTAGGGTTTGCAGGACAATTTCGCCCACGGCTTCAGCGAATTTCAACAAAATATTGCCAACAAAGCCATCGCAGACCACCACATCAAATTTTCCCGTCAGCACATCCCGACCTTCCGCATTACCAATAAAGGTAATTTGGGGGTTTTGTTCGAGCAGTTGATAGGTCTTCAGGCTCTGCTCATTGCCTTTGCAAGCTTCTTCGCCAATATTGATCAGTCCGACTTTCGGTTCGGGTACGCCTAAAACATATTGGCTGTAAATGGATCCCATGACAGCGAACTGTTCTAAAAATTTCGGGCGGCAGTCTACATTAGCTCCCACATCCAAAATCAGTACAGATTTATTCCGCATTGCCGTAGGAAAAACGGCGCCAATGGCCGGGCGATCAATTCCGGGTAAACGTCCTAACCTAAGCAATGCTGCTGCCATTGCCGCCCCGGAGTGACCGGCAGAGACAACCGCATCCGCTTGGTTGTTTTTGACTAAATCCATTGCCACTCTAATTGAAGCTTTGGGCTTGCGTTTTAAAGCGGTCAAAGGCTCCTCACCCATCTCCACAACTTCTTCAGTATGAATTATCTGCACTTGAGATGGGGATATGTTGGTATGTTGCTTGAGCGCTAGGGAAATCTGATCGCGATCGCCGACCAGCAAAACCTCTACGCCCAATTCTTGCTGGGCTTTAATAGCTCCAGCGACGATTTCAGCAGGGGCATGATCCCCTCCCATAGCATCTACTGCTATTTTTGCGCTAGTCGATCCCATTGATCTTTAGTCATAGAAACCTTAAAAATTCTACCAGAAGGCTTCTACCCAAGCATAAGTATAGTGCTCGATCGACACACCTGAGAAACTATACTTGTTTCCTAGCAGCCCGAAAAATGATAGACCGTAGGGAATCCGTCCTGAATTGGTTGTCGGCGTAGAGTAGAGAAATTCCCTGTCCCTACTGAAAGATTTTGAGCGATGATTAGAAAAATGCTGGAGTTATTGAGTTCAGGTTTGATATCTGTATGGTTGGAGTTAAGCGGAATTCAGATCCGCCGCCAGGATGCGGGAGAATTATTAGTCGGGTCGGGAATTCCCGGTTTTGTTTGGGATGAGAAAAAAGTCGGGGGAGTGGATTTGCCCACGAATGCCACTTTAGAGGAATATCTCAAAGCACTGGAGGCGAAAGGGGTGCGGCGAGAGAATCAAGGGATTTGGTTGCAGACTACTCACGGAGAGTTACTGGCTAATCACCAGGGGAATATTCCTCGGTCGGCAGCTTCGATTACTAAGGTGGCGACCTCTTTGGCCGCTTTACACACCTGGAAACTGGATCATCAGTTTGAAACCCTGATTGCCGCTAAAGGCCAGGTGGTAGGTGAGGTGTTGCAAGGGGATTTAGTGATCGTCGGTGGTAACGATCCCTTATTTGTGTGGGAAGAGGCGATCGCTCTGGGGAATGCCCTCAATCGCTTGGGAATTCGCCGTGTCACCGGCAATTTGGTGATTACAGGTAATTTTTTCATAAATGATGCGGATAACGGGCAAAAAAGTGGGGAACTGCTGAAACAAGCTTTGAACGCACAACTATGGTCAAAAGAAATTACCGACACCTATAATCAGATGTCCCGAAATGCTCAAAAAAAACTGCCCGCCCCAGCTACACTCAAACCCCAAGTAACCCTGGCCGGTCAGGTGCTGGTGTCTGAAGCACCCCCGACCGAGATAACTCCCTTAATTCGTCATTATTCCCTGCCCCTGGTAGAACTATTAAAGTTAATGAATATCTACAGCAGCAACACGATGGCGGAGATATTAGCGGACGCCCTGGGAGGAGTAGAAGTAGTCAGAAAAATTGCCGCTGAAGCAGCGGGAGTCCCCCCAGAACAAATTCAGCTGATTAACGGGTCTGGGTTGGGTGAAGAAAATCGCATTTCTCCTCGTGCCGCTTGTGGCTTATTTATGGCGATGCAAAATTATTTACGCCGGGATGCTGCCAAGCCGAGGAACGCCACAGCGCCCCTGACTCTGGCGGACTTATTTCCCGTTGCCGGAATTGATGGCGGCACTCTGGAAGACCGCAATATTCCCGCTGGATCTGTGGTGAAAACCGGCACCCTCTGGAATGTGAGTGCATTAGGTGGAGTTTTGCCCACTCGCGATCGCGGTTTAGTCTGGTTTGCCATCCTTAACGGTGGAGGCGATGATATTTGGGGTTTTCGCCAGCGACAAGACCAGTTATTACACCAATTCTTAAAACAATGGGGCGTATCCTCAGAACCTTTCCCACAAATTAGCCGCAATTATCCCAGTAATCAAGAATTAATTGAAATTGGGGCGCCGAGTCGTAATGAATTGTTGTGGCAAAGGTAGGCAAGTCAAAAACCCCGGTTTGTTGATTCAGAAACCGGTTTTTGACTCCGGGAAGTGTTTGCCGCTGTTTGCCACTGGTGCTAGATGTCCAATCTCCGGTCAAGGGGCAACCAGACCCTGGGCAAGCGCGGCAACCATATCCTGTAGTGGCCAGGGGGAATATCGCCCTAATATTAAGAAATAATAATATATGCCAGCAATCAGAGAGAGTGGCACTTACTATCAGATGAATTCATGCGGCAGATGCGCAGTATGAGCATATTACCCGGTAAACATACTGGATACTGGACAAAATATTATTAAGATTATTATTTAAGATGATTAACTTGACTAAGGTTGAACCAGTTTCATGTTCAACTGGAATCAGCTGGAATAATTTTTCAAATCAATTTGATACAAGTGACTGCCGTCGCCCTGGATGGTTAGCAAACGGTTTCAGGTATCGTAATAGCGAGTTCACATTAAATTCACAAGTAATGAACGAAAATGAGCTAAGGAATAAAAATGCGATTTCGGAAGAGATAATGAACAACGCGAGTCGGGGTGAGATAACTAAGTCCGCCAAAGTTTCACCAGATTATGCCTATCAGCAAGCACTGAAACGGCTGAATCGGGCGATCGCCCTGTCCCAAGGCCAATTTTCTTTAATTTTGGTCTGCTGTAACGATGCACCGTTGCAGCAACAAGTGGTCAAACAAATAACTGAGCAATTTTCCGGCAATATCCAAAATCTAGTGCTGCACCAGTCCCCGAATACGCTTTACACGAGGCTCAAAAAACCATCAGAAACCCCGAACCAAAAGCTTTAATGATTTTTGGGTTAGAGTCGGTGACTCAAATCGATCAACTGTTAACCTCAAGTAATTTAGTGCGCGGACAATTCGAGCGCTGTTTTTCGTTTCCCCTGGTTTTATGGGTAAATAATGAAATTATGAAAAAATTAGTTCGTTTAGCACCAGATTTTAAGAATTGGGGTACGACGATCCGGTTCGCCAGGCCGCAAAATCCTAAAGCTATGACGACGGACAAGTCTTAAAACCCAGTGAGCGTAAGTGTTGTGATTTAAATCACTAATACGCGGTGGCGCGATCGCACTTTTGGCGGAGGGCGATCGCAGCCAATTAAACTCTCTAGCTTTTAAGCTTTTAATAGAGATAGTAGGATTGGTGAGGAGTTCACCAGGCTGCTCAGTCAAACAAGAAAGGTTTCCACCATGTCTACCCAACTTTTACTAGGTTTAGCGATCGCCACCATTGCCTCTAGCTTATACCTGATGCTTTCTGAAGAAGTTCCCCGCATGATGGCGGCGCTCGTGGCAATTGCCTGTTTTTTCATCTGTCTAGTTTCGGCTCCTTTGCCGGTGCAACTATTAATTTTCTGCTGTCTTTTACCCATTCATTCATCGTTACCAGACCGTCATCTAGGAACTGGTCAGTAAATTGATTTACTGGTAATTTACTGGGCTGGAAAATGCCCGCTTTTTTGGTAAATTAATCTGGAAAAAATTAACCATTATAAACCACAATTAAACCACAATTATTTAGCCATAGTAAATCTGCTAATTTTACTGCTAAGGCCAACCAAATGAAACCAACTAAAAACTACTAAAGTAGTTGAGATTATCCCAAATTAATTTATGTAAATTTATCTAATTGATTCTCAAAACCATCGCTCGGTTTTGCTGTCAAAACCCGCTCCCCGGCGGCGCCCAGCTAACGCCAGCGATGGTTATTTTTTGTGAGAATTTCCCCAACCAACAGAGATATATGAGCAATTCATCAAACCAAGATGCTTGAGAATAATTAGCCCGGCAAATGTCATAAATTTACCACATATATTTCTCACTTAATTTACCCCAAATAGAGTATTTTTATGAGAGATTTTGTTAGATGCTTAAGTGAATTCACTGAAATGAGAAAAAATACCAAACTCAGAAACTAATTAGCCATAGTCGTGGTCATAGAAATCAATCATCCCGAAAAATATGCTGATTACGCGCTCGGCTGAATAATTAATCAAGACTATATTCAAAGGAAAATTTATGGATTTCCGGAATTTTTCACAATCGGGTTGTAACTTCTAGCACAAAATTTTTAACATCACCGCTGATGTAGCCAGTAGGAGAATTGCTATGAACCGAACCCCTTTAGATGATTGCCAACTAGAAACAATAGATCCCATCAAAGCACGGTTCCATCGGATTGCCCTTGCTTTACTGTTTACTGGAGTTTTGTACTTTAATGTGGAACCGAATCAGAAGCAAGTGACGCGCACTGTTTCTCCGTTACATACACCAGTTCTGAGTACACCCATCAAGCAGGTGGCTTTATCCGATACCTCAAATTCTCCATCGAATAAGTTATCTCTAACCAATCAGTGTCAGTCGGAACAGACTTCAGAAACATTGCCCGTCAGGTGTCCGACTCCAGAAAGAAAGTTGCTGAATTGAAAGCCCTCACCCTTGCTCTCAGATCGGCACAGAAGCATTTGTCACATCAAAGCTGGTCGGGAAAGGAGCATTATGTGCGCGATCGCCGATGATTTTACCCTCTCTCGGCGATCGGATCGCGAAATCCCCTATGTCACCTAGATATTTGGCGATATTTGGCGATATTCGGTACCCAGATATTTGTGCAGATATTTGTGGTCTTAGTCAAGTAAGCTGTTCAGCACTAAAATTGGGTATAATAGCAATAACAGTTTAGCCAAATCACCAGCAAGCAAATGCCAGCCAAGAATCATTTAACGCCAGAGACACATCTGAAACTTCAGAAAGCCTTGAAAGAGGAGCAAAATGGAGAAATCCGAGAAAGGATTTTAATACTCCTCTTACTCAATGACGGAAAGACGCAAGCGAACATAGCTGAATTTATTGGCTGCTCAATTAACACAGTTTCATACTGGTGCGTTCATGGAGCTCCAGACAATCTAGAAAGCTTAAAAGATGAAAGAATGAAAGGAAACAACAGGAAAGTTACAGATGAATATATAGAAATTTTATTAAGAACTGTAGAGACCGAACCCAAAGAACTGGGATATGAGTTTGGGAGAGGGACGGCTGCAAGACTAGCTACTTATCTAGAAATAGTGACTGGAATTAAACTGAGTGGCTCTCAAGTACGGCGGATACTCAAGGCAAAAAAGTATGTTTACCTGTGGGCAAAATATAGCTTAGAGTCCCAGAGAAATGAGGTCAAAAGAGAAGCATTTAAGGAGAAAATTAAAGAATATTTGCCAATAGAAAAAGAAAGTCCAGAGCGTTTACAGGTATGGTTTTGGGACGAAAGTGGATTTAGCTTAAGAATAATAAAAAGAAAAAATTGGTATAAAAAAGGAATCCCTCGTAAAGTAAGGGGAGAGCGCAGAAAAGGAAGAGTCAATGTAATGGGAGCAGTCCGGTACTCAGACCGAAAAAGATTTGTAGATTTTTTAAATCTAAGCAATTCGGAAAGTTTTTATCAAGTTCTACAAATTTTTTATCAAGAAGTAATACAAGAATGGGTTGACCGAGGGAACCGAGCGGAAGATTTTTCAGTGAGCGGACCAAAAATTGTGATAATTCTGGACAATGCCAGTTTTCATAAAAAGCAAGATTGCCTTAATAAAATTAAGTCAGAAATGCCAAATATACATCTAGAATTTCTTCCCGAGTGTCCAGATTACAATTTAATGGAGTTGGTGTGGCATTCGAGTAAAGAATATATTGCCAATCGACTATTTACTTCAATTGAGGAACTGGAAGTTTTATTGCATAAATTATTAAATGAAGGAGATTTAATTATTAAATGGTCTCGAAAATTAAAAAATAAGGGAAATGCTGTTATCCCAGTTTAAATGCGGAACAGCTTAATAGATTTTGCAGATTTTGCAGATTTTGTGGCCGATTAGATGTCTTGGGCTCTTGATATTCTGCCTGCACCTCAGCCAAAAGTAGATCAATAGGATCCATAGAAATCACTCAAAAAAAACTTGCCATTTATCCTTATATTTTAGCCGATGTGTTTTCTACTCTGCGGGTTCAACGATAAACCCGTCTTCCCCCTGGAGAGAAAACGGGCTTAACAGATCGTTAGCAGATCGTTAGTTACAGCAGCAGTTTAATCAGTGATCGCACGCAGCAAGATCTCAGCCAGACTCATATTCTCCATATCATCAATCGTCACCGTATCTACAATGTCAAACTTGGCGCCAATTCCTTGGAGATCATCATCCAAAGCTTTCAGAAAACGAGTCGCTTGAGGATCATTCCCGACCTGAATCAAAGAAATCGCCAATTCTTCATCCCGATCAAGTTTCCGAGACGCTTCCACAATCACCCGGATCACTGCCTTCCGGTCATCCGGTTCCCCATCAGTCACCACTAAAATGGTTTCACCTTCGGGTTTAGTTTGACCCTGGGCTTTCCGGTGAAAGTAATTATTCACCGCATCTTGCAGCACTCCTGCGAGATCCGTGCGACCCATTGGCTCGTTTTCCATAAAAATCTGCGCCACGGTACTCGAAGTTACATTGTCATATCTGGTAAAGCGACCGGAAAATACATAAACCGTAATCCCATCGGGATCAAACTGCTCACATTTTCTCGCCACTGCTAAAGTAGATTCTTGGGCTTCTTCCCACCGCGTCCGACCACCCCGTTGATCGGGAATCGACATACTGCCGCTTTTATCAATAATCAGGGTATAGTCACGATTTTGCAAATTACTTGCCTCCATTTTAGATGGATTCTCCTAGTCAATAATGGCATTGAGCAAGACCTCTGCCAGAGTCATATCCTCCATATCATCAATTGTCACCGTGTCCACAATGTCAAACTTTGCCCCAACGCCTTGGAGTTCATCATCCAAAGCTTTGAGAAATCGCTTCGCTTGTGGATCTTTGCCAACCTGAATAAAAGACATCGTTAGTTCATCATCTCGATCAATCTTTCGAGATGCCTTAATAATCACTTCCATCACCGCTTTGCGATCGTCCGGTTCTCCATCTGTGATTACCAAGATCGTTTCCCCATGCGGTTTAGCTTCACCGGCTGCTTTCCGAGCAAAATAGTTATCCACCGCATCTTGCAGAACTGCCGCGAGATCCGTGGATCCCATCGGGTCATTTTCTTGGAAAATTTGAGTCACTTTACTTGCCGTCACATTGTCATACCGCTTAAAGCGTTTGGCAAAGACATAAACCGTAATCCCATCGGGATCGAATTCCTCACATTTAGCCGCCAATGCCAAAGTAGACTCCTGAGCCTCTTGCCATCGACTTCTGCCACCCGGTTGATCCTGGATCGACATACTCCCGCTTTTGTCAATAATTAGGGTGTAGTCACGGTTTTGCAAAATTCCTGGGTCTGTCATAATCCTTTTGTTGATTTTTGCTCAAATTCAATGAGAAATAGGGAGAGATAGCAGATCAGTCAATGCTTCTCCTCTATTTTATTTCTCATTCTTTAGTATGTTACGGCTCCGATGGTAGGGTTGATGGTTGCTGAATCAACAGAATCATCAATCTCCCGTGCCTTTAGTCCTAACACGAAAAAAGGGAGTGCGATCGCACTCCCTGTGGGTTTCTCCCTGGCGTTTTTTCTTAATTAAACCCTATATGTCAGAGTTTCTAGACTTAAGCGCACCATTCTAAGGGGTGGGAATTAACATATCTTTGAGCGGAGTCCAACGGAAAGAGCGATCGCCCCCCATTTCCACCACCACTTTCACACGGGGTTCCAGACTGGGCAACACCGTCAGGTAAGAAATCTCTTGACTAGAAAGAACATATCCTTCCAGAATCCATAGCACCAATCCCTTGGACTTAGGTGGCAGCTTTTCCAAGTGATAGTTCAAAATCGGCGGAATAAAATAAGTACGGACATCTTTTTTTCCCAAATGAGGAGGACGAACCCCGTGAACCCCAGTCAGGTACATCGACAAATCCCCAAGTCCTCGCGCCGAAAGAGATAAACTCGTATAACCCGTCGCTCTGATCCGACGGAGATAGCGACCTTCAAATCCTCCTTCCAAGGGAGCGTACACTGCCACGGCTCCCATTTTTTCTAGATCCTGAATCAGTGGTTTGCCAGTTGTAATCAGTCCCATTTTTGTTAAGTTCTACCCGATCTGTTTTATAGTGAATAGTTTTCGGTTGCCAACTCACTCACCCAAGGCTGACCAAAGGCAAGCGGCGAATCTAGTCACATCTTCCCCAATATTGGTACAAGATATCAATCAATCATCGCCAAACTGGATAACACAACCAAAAGCTTCAAAAAGTATAACTGCCCGGTTGTCTCCAAGTCTTCTTCTGGGTTTTGCCTGTGGAACGCTCGATCTTTCTGGCAAATAATATTTATTTTAAATGTTTTTTTGTTCAAGCCGCCAATGCCATCATTTTCTAATCAACAATTAGCTGGCACTAGATATTCAACGTGCGATTGGCTTTTGAACGCGAGCCGCCCCAGAGCATGAGAAATTCGTCTAGATTTTTTGATTTTTTGCTTCCCTTACGGCGTTTGCTTCAATTATTTTACATTTAAATTGCATTTAATTTCCCCAAACAAATAAAAATTGTCAAATTTTTGGCAAAAAGACTAGACAAATGGACAAAAATTGTATATACTGTTAAATTGTGGCTCAAATTAAGCAAGCGCCGTTTCCGGGGAAACGCAAAAAGCTAAAAGCGCTATCAGATAATTGTAGCGAACCAAAGCCGAAGCGAGTACCAAACAACGAATAACGTCTTAATTACAGAGTCACGAACGGAGCTTATGGGCGCTTGCCCATAGCCAATCAAATCGCCAAAGTTAACGGCACATATTGATCTAAGAGCGAGAGTCGTTCGAGGCGATCGCCTCGGCGGAGATCGAACAACCTTAACCAAAGCTTTCAGATTGGCCGGAGAAGGATACTGAGTAGATTGCTACTCAAGTCCTGGCCAGAACCAAGCAAGGTTAGAGCAATAGCTCAACCCAAGAATAGTTTCTATTCTTCTTCTAGATATATTGCATTGCATAAAGCGCACCAAGCAGTCTCAGGTCAATGACACCGAGGCCAAATTCCCCGCCCAAAAGCGGAGAAATTGCTTGTGTATTATGCCTTCTATCGATCTCGGTTCAAAAGCTCCATAAAAGTATTGCAGATAAAGGGGAGACCAAAAAGCCGTGTCTGTCGGTATTCTCGGCACAAAACTCGGCATGACCCAAGTATTTGACGAAGAAGGGAAAGCCATTCCCGTCACCGTCATCCAAGCCGGGCCATGCGTGGTAACACAAATTAAAACGCCAAAAACTGATGGCTACAGCGCCATTCAGTTGGGCTATGGTCCAGTCAAAGACAAAACCCGTCAACTAAACACCAAAACGCCCAAAACCGTCAATAAATATTTGACAAATCCTGAGCAGGGGCATCTGCGGAAAGCAGGAGCACCGCTACTGCGTCACTTGCGTGAATATCGCCTAGAAGACACAGCAAATTATCAGCTAGGTCAGCAAATTAAGGTCGATATTTTTGCAGCGGGACAAATCATCGACGTGACATCGAACAGCATTGGTCGGGGTTTCGCCGGGAACCAAAAACGGAACAACTTTGGCCGTGGCCCGATGTCTCATGGCTCAAAAAATCATCGCCAACCCGGTTCTATTGGTGCTGGAACAACCCCGGGGCGGGTCTATCCTGGTAAAAGAATGGCGGGGCGTCTAGGTGGTAAACAAGTCACAACCAAAAAGCTGACAGTGGTGCGACTAGATCAAGAACGCAACCTAATTCTAGTGAAAGGGTCAGTGCCCGGTAAACCTGGTGCATTAGTAAGTATTCGCCCGACCAAAAGCGTAGGCAAATAAATAAATGAAGCCCAAATGGTTGTTGGTTGAGTTGTCGGTGAGCGGTGCCTTGTTGTTTTGCCACAATAATGACCATTTCACCATTCAACAATCAACAATCGACCTTCAAAGCATATTTTGGACAGCTGAAATGGTTAACTGTGTCGTAAAAAATTGGCAAGGGGAAGAAGTTGGACAAGCGACTTTAGAATTAAAAGTCGCCGGAGAAGAAAATGCTTCTCATATTGTCCACAAGGCTCTCAGACGGATTATGTGTAATGGTCGTCAGGGGACAGCCGCCAGCAAAACCCGAGCTGAAGTCCGAGGCGGGGGCAGAAAACCCTGGAGACAAAAAGGAACAGGCCGTGCTCGCGCCGGTTCAATTCGCTCGCCTCTCTGGAGAGGTGGCGGTGTGATCTTTGGACCTCAACCCAGAGATTATGGCATCAAAATGAACCGCAAAGAACGTCGGTTAGCATTGAGAACCGCGTTTCAAAGTCGTTACGAAGACTTAATTGTAGTAGAAAATTTTGCGGAAAATCTGCCACGGCCTAAAACCAAAGAACTAATGAGTGCTTTGAATCGCTGGGGCATCGAATCTAACGCAAAAGTGCTATTAATTTTAGCCGAACCCGCAGAAAACATTTATTTGTCGGCTCGTAATGTACCTTCCCTGAAGATGATTGCGGCCGATGGCCTGAATGTTTATGACGTGCTAGAAGCCGACAAAATTGTGGCCACCGCCGCGGCGCTTGCTAAAATTCAGGAGGTTTACAGTGACTAAATATAATGCTCGCGACATCATAGATTTAGTCATTCGCCCGATCCTGACTGAAAAGGCGACTATGCTGATGGAACAAAACAAATACACATTTGATGTGGTTTCTAAAGCTAAAAAGCCAGAAATTCAAGCAGCGATCGAACAAATCTTTGATGTCAAAGTTCAGAGTGTCAACACTCATCAACCGCCCCGGAAAAAACGCCGCGTCGGTAAGTTTGTCGGCTATCGGTCGCAATATAAAAGAGCAATTGTGACATTGGCAGAAGGCTATTCCTTACAGAATATCTTCTTCCCGGAAGTCTAACCAATTTCCCTTCGGCGCTCGCTTTTTAGGCAAGCGACATTGTAGAGGCATTCATGTCTCATTCGTAGACCAAACAATTGTCAGGAAAAAATTTTCCAGTTATGGGTATTCGTTTTTATCGGCCATACACTCCTGGTAGTCGTCAAAAGTCAGGTTCAGACTTTGCGGAAATCACCAGAAATGAGCCAGAAAAATCCCTAACGGTATGGATTCACCGTGCCAAGGGCCGGAACAATCGTGGCATCATCACCTGCCGACATCGCGGTGGTGGTCACAAGCGTCTATATCGAATGATCGACTTTCGCCGCGACAAGCACAATATTCCTGCTCAAGTCGTAGAAATCGAATACGATCCCAATCGTAACGCCAGAATCGCTCTGCTCCAATATCAAGATGGAGAAAAGCGGTACATCCTTCATCCAGAAGGGTTGAAAGTTGGCACCGAAGTCATCGCTGGCCCCGAGTCACCTTTGGAAGTGGGCAATGCCTTGCCACTGAGCAATATTCCTCTAGGCACCAGTGTCCACAACGTAGAACTGACCCCTGGTCGGGGGGGACAAATGGTGAGAAGTGCCGGTGCTAGTGCCCAAATTCAAGCCAAAGAAGGTCAATTTGTCACCCTAAAACTACCTTCTGGGGAAATGCGGCTGTTTCGCAAAGATTGCTACGCCACTATCGGTCAAGTTGGCAACATTGATGCCAGAAACATCAAGATCGGTAAAGCCGGCAGAAACCGTTGGAAAGGTCGCAGACCACAGGTTAGAGGCAGTGTGATGAACCCGGTAGATCACCCTCATGGTGGTGGTGAAGGTCGGGCACCAATCGGTCGGAGTGGTCCGGTAACCCCTTGGGGCAAACCAGCTTTAGGCGCAAAAACTCGAAAGAAAAAGAAATTAAGCAACTCTTTGATTGTCCGGCGGCGTCGCAGTTCTTCCAAGCGGCGTCGTGGCGGCAGAAATGGTTAATTCAGCATCGATTCTTAGCAGTCAATCTGAATTAAGCGTTAATCAATTAGTTACGTCTTAATTGTTCGTTAATTCAGCTCAAAACTTAGAGATTAAAGACTATGGGTCGTTCGTTAAAAAAAGGGCCTTTTGTTGCTGACCATCTCCTAACGAAAATAGAAAAATTGAATGAAAAAGGTGAAAAACAGGTTGTTAAGACCTGGTCAAGAGCTTCAACCATCATTCCAGAAATGGTAGGGCATACCATTGCCGTTCATAATGGTCGGCAGCACGTCCCTGTGTATATTTCTGAACAAATGGTAGGCCATAAGCTGGGAGAATTTGCTCCAACACGCACCTTTAGAGGACATTCAAAAAGTGATAAAAAAGCCCGGAGGTAATGGGGGAATTGGTAATTTTGTAGGAGCATTTTGTGGGTAAATTTCAATAGATTCACAAGCCATCAGGCAAAATTCAATTCCAGATTCAACAGGAGAAATCTATGCCTATTGATACTACTAAACAAGTCAAAGCGGTCGCCCGTTACATTCGGATGTCTCCCTATAAGGTGCGACGAGTTCTCGATCAAATTCGCGGTCGCTCCTACAGAGAAGCGTTGATTATATTGGAATTCATGCCTTACCGCGCTTGTGATCCGGTGCTAAAAGTCCTGCGTTCAGCAGTGGCAAATGCAGAGCATAATTCAGGCTTAGATCCGGCAACATTAGTTATCTCTGAAGCCTATGCTGACGGCGGCCCAAGCTTGAAGCGTTATCGTCCTCGCGCCCAGGGTCGTGCGTACATGATTCGCAAGCCAAGCTGTCACATCACTGTAAAAGTGGCTCCGGAAGAAAAAGAAGATTAGTTATGACTTCATTGTCATAAACCAAGCATAAATCAGCACTCGCATTAAAGGGATTTTATCCGTGGGACAGAAGATTCATCCAATTGGCTTTCGGCTGGGAACGACTCAAGAACATCGCTCCCGTTGGTATGCCGATGGCAATCGCTACTCAGAATTATTGCAAGAAGACTTTCAAATCCGCGAGTACGTCCAAAAAACGCTCAACAATGCTGGAATTTCTCAAGTCCGCATTGAGCGAAAAGCCGACCAAATTGATTTGGAAGTCCGCACCGCTAGACCCGGTGTTGTCGTTGGACGTGGTGGCACTGGGATTGAGTCGTTGCGAACTGGCTTACAAGATTTGTTAGGCAATAGCAATCGACAAATCCGCATCAACGTGGTGGAAGTTGCCAAAGTAGATGCTGATGCCACCCTAATTGGGGAATATATTGCCCAACAGTTAGAACGTCGGGTTTCTTTTCGCCGAGTGGTGCGCCAAGCAATTACACGCGCCCAAAAAGCTGGTATAGAAGGGATTAAAGTGCAAGTGAGTGGGCGTCTGAATGGCGCAGAAATTGCTCGCACTGAGTGGACTCGCGAAGGTCGTGTTCCTCTCCATACCTTAAGAGCTGATATTGAGTACGCTTACTGCACTGCCAAAACCATTTATGGCATTCTTGGCGTGAAAGTTTGGATATTCAAAGGGGAAATTATTCCTGGACAAGATGAACAAACCGATGCAGCCGGGGCCGGTATTCCGCGACGTCGTAAAGGTCGTCGCCAACAATTTGAAGACCGATCTGGTGAAGGTTAAATACAGAATACGAGTCTCTTTGAACTCAGGAATAACTCAGGAGAAAAGTCATGTTAAGTCCTAGAAGAACTAAATTCCGCAAGCAACAGCGGGGAAGAATGCGGGGTCTAGCCACAAGGGGCAATCAAGTCAATTTTGGCGAGTTTGCCTTACAAGCCTTAGAACCCGCTTGGATTACCTCTCGACAAATCGAGGCCAGCCGTCGAGCAATGACTCGGTATATCCGCAGAGGTGGCAAAATCTGGATCCGTGTGTTTCCAGATAAACCCGTTACCATGCGTCCAGCGGAAACCCGGATGGGTTCTGGTAAGGGTTCCCCAGAGTATTGGGTCGCCGTGATTAAACCTGGTCGCGTCTTATTTGAAATTGGCGGTGTGCCAGAAGCAACAGCCCGCGAGGCAATGAGATTAGCTGCTTATAAGTTGCCGATTAAGACCAAGGTAATTACTAGAGAAGAGGAGAAGTCTTAAGATTATGGCATTGCCTAAGATTTCAGAAGTGCGAGCTTTGACCGATGAAGCAATCGTCAAAGAAATTATCGCGGTAAAGCGACAGCTATTTGAACTTCGTTTGCAAAAAGCAACCCGCCGCTTGGATAAAACTCACGAATTCACTCATGCTCAACATCGGCTGGCTCAATTACTGACCGTTGAATCGGAAAGAAAACGTAGCCAAAAGGCATCTGTTGAATCTTGAGGTGATTAAGGAGTAAGTTGCAATGGCAGTTAAAGAAAGAGTCGGCTTTGTTGTAAGCAACAAAATGGATAAAACAGTGGTGGTGGCTGTGGAAAACCGCGCCCCCAACGCTAAATACGGAAAAATCGTCGTTAAAACCAAGCGATATAAAGCTCACGACGAGGAAAACCAGTGTAATGAAGGCGATCGCGTCCGAATTCAGGAAACTCGACCGCTGAGTAAAACCAAACGTTGGAAAGTGATCGAAATTCTTAATCAAGCCAGCGACAGCGGACGCTAGGAAAAAGGGAGACTGAAGGTGATTCAGAAAGAGTCTTATCTTAATGTTGCCGATAACAGCGGAGCTCGTAGATTAATGTGCATCCGGGTCTTAGGTGGCAGCAGAACCTACGCAAGTGTAGGCGATGTGATTATTGCAGTGGTTAAAGATGCCATTCCGAATATGGCAGTCAAAAAGTCCGATATCGTTAGAGCCGTTGTAGTTCGGACTCGTAAAGCGATTCGCCGCTCCAGTGGCATGAGTATTCGTTTCGACGACAACGCTGCCGTGATCGTGAACCAAGATGGGAACCCCAAAGGAACTCGCGTCTTTGGTCCGGTCGCTCGCGAATTACGCGATAAAAACTACACTAAAATTGTTTCCTTAGCGCCGGAGGTACTCTGATGGCGACCAAGCAAAGCAAAAAGCCCGTCACTTACAAAATGCACGTTAAAAAAGGTGATACTGTACAAGTGATTGCTGGCAAAGAAAAAGGCAAAATTGGCGAAATTATTAAAGCACTTCCCAAAACTAGCCAAGTGGTTGTGAAAGGCGTGAATATTAGAACTAAGCACGTCAAACCGAACCAAGAGGGTGAATCTGGTAGAATTGAAACTTTTGAGGCTCCGATTCATAGCTCTAACGTGATGCTTTATTCAACTAAAAATGAAGTAGCCAGCCGAGTCTGCTACACCTTCACCGAAGACGGTCGTAAAGTGAGAATGCTCAAAAAAACTGGTGAAATTATTGACTAAAGCTAGGAAAAACGCCCAGAATTTTCAAGTAAAACAACTAAAAAATGGGCAATCACGCTCCTGACAAAGACCAGGAAAGAAACCAACCCTAAAAAACTATGTCAGAAACACTCAAAAGTCGATATGAAAATAAAATTGTAGCCAAATTGATGGAACAATTTAGCTACAAGAACATACATCAGGTGCCGAAGGTGGTGAAAGTCACTGTAAACCGAGGCTTAGGTGATGCCTCTCAGAATGCAAAAGCTCTGGAATCATCGATTCAAGAAATCGCTCTGATTACGGGTCAAAAGCCGGTTGTTACCCGGGCAAAAAAGGCGATCGCCGGATTTAAAATCCGTCAAGGAATGCCAATTGGCGTCATGGTGACACTGCGTTCAGAGCGGATGTATGCCTTTTTGGATCGCTTGATCAACTTAGCATTACCTAGAATTCGGGATTTTCGCGGCATTAGTCCAAAAAGCTTTGATGGCCGAGGAAATTACAACCTAGGCTTGAGAGAACAGCTAATTTTTCCAGAAATAGAATACGATCGCATCGATCAAATCCGAGGAATGGACATTTCAATCGTCACAACGGCAAACACAGACGAAGAGGGCCGCGCCTTGCTCAAAGAAATGGGTATGCCCTTCCGGGACAAATAGCGGGTTAATTAAGGAGGGAATAATGGCGGCTAACGATACGATTGCAGATATGCTTACACGCATCCGCAATGCTAGTCTGGCAAGGCACCAAACAACTGAAGTTCCATCAACAAAAATGACCCGTTCTATTGCCAAAGTCCTTTTGGAAGAAGGCTTTATTACGGAGTATAAAGAAGTTGGGGAAGGCGTCAAGAAAAACTTGATCATTTCATTGAAATACAAGGGCAAAAACCGTCAGCCTATTATCAAGACCCTAAAGCGAGTAAGTAAACCGGGCTTACGAGTTTACTCTAATAAAAAAGAGTTACCAAGGGTTTTAGGCGGAATTGGCATTGCCATCATTTCGACATCATCGGGAATTATGACCGACAGAGATGCCCGCAGCCAAGGCTTGGGTGGAGAAGTGTTGGCTTACGTCTGGTAGAAAAGAACTCATGCCTTCAGCTTTTCGCACAAAGGACAGTTTCCTGAAAAAAACTGAATTATGAATTCTCAATTCTCAAGGAGTAACAAGATTTATGTCTCGAATTGGTAAGCGCCCCATCAAAATTCCTGACAAAGTGACGGTTACCATCGAGGGGCAGAAAGTATCCGTCAAAGGGACAAAAGGTACTCTCACTAGAGAGCTACCACCTGAAGTCATCGTAGAACAACAGGATGGCACCGTGACGGTGAAACGGCGGGATGAATCTCGCAATGCCCGTCAACGTCATGGTTTGTCTCGCACATTAGTTGCGAATATGGTTGAGGGAGTCTCCAAAGGCTTTCAAAAACGGTTATTAATTCAGGGAGTTGGCTATCGGGCACAAATCCAAGGCCGAAATCTGATTTTAAACGTTGGTTACAGTAAACCTGTAGAGATTGTTCCCCCTGAAGGCATCCAATTAGCCGTAGAAACCAATACCAATGTCATAGTCAGCGGCATTGATAAAGAATTGGTTGGTAATCAAGCGGCTCGAATCCGTGCGGTACGCCCACCAGAAGTTTACAAAGGTAAAGGCATTCGCTATGAAGGCGAAGTGATTAAACTTAAAGCTGGCAAGACAGGGAAGAAATAGATTATGAAGCTGACTCGTAAGGAATTTATTCAGCGTCGGCATCGGCGCGTCCGGCGCAAGGTTTTCGGGACATCAGAACGTCCTCGTTTGGCGGTGTTTCGGTCAAATAAACATATTTATGCTCAAGTGATCGACGACACAAAGCACCATACCCTTGTATCTGCCTCAACCTTGGATCATGAATTAAAACCTGAATTAAGCACTGGTGCTACCTGTGATGCTTCGGCTCAAGTTGGGCAACTGATTGCCCAACGTGCTAAAGCCAAAGGAATTGAAAAGGTGGTGTTTGACCGGGGTGGTAATCTTTATCATGGCCGCATTAAATCTTTAGCTGATGCGGCTCGCGAAGCTGGTTTAGATTTTTAAGCATCCAGGAGCATTGACCCGTTGACCTTTCCTTTTTCAACAAATGTAAAGAGTTCATCAAGCGTCAACGGCACACGGCAAACGAAACACTGATAACGGACAAAATTATGGCAGAACGTCGGAAAAAAAGTAGTCGTAATCGGGAGAAAGAAACCGATTGGCAGGAGCGAGTGGTTCAGATTCGTCGCGTTACCAAAGTGGTAAAAGGCGGTAAAAAACTCAGTTTCCGGGCTGTGGTGGTTGTCGGCAATGAACGCGGTCAAGTCGGTGTAGGTGTTGGCAAAGCCGGTGATGTGATCGGCGCCGTCAAAAAAGGCGTGGCCGATGGCAAAAAGCACCTAGTTGATGTACCGCTCAACAAATCTAATTCGATTCCTCACCCAGCCAATGGCAGTAGCGGCGGTGCCAAAGTGATTATGAGACCAGCCGCCCCTGGGACTGGTGTAATTGCCGGTGGAGCGGTTAGAACAGTTTTAGAGTTGGCCGGAGTTCGGAATATTTTAGCCAAGCAACTTGGTTCCAGCAATCCTCTAAATAATGCTAGAGCAGCAGTTGAAGCCCTCGATAGTCTTCGCACATTAGCAGATGTTGCCCAAGAACGTGGGATTGCGATCGAAAAGCTCTATGCATCATAAATTTTAAGTTCCTACTCTGGAGGGGTTTTAAGTAATGAGATTGCAAGATGTACAGCCCAAAAAAGGCTCATCAAAGCGTCCTCGACGTTTAGGACGGGGGATTTCGGCTGGTCAAGGTGCGAGCTCCGGTAAGGGAATGCGCGGCCAAAAATCTAGGTCAGGTGGCAGCACTAGACCCGGATTTGAAGGCGGACAACAGCCTCTTTATCGTCGCATACCCAAACTAAAACACTTTACTGTCATCAATCGAAAACATTACACTATTATTAATGTGAGTAAATTAGCATCTCTCCCTGCCAACAGTGAGGTGACACTTGCCTCATTGATGGAAGCTGGCATTGTTACAACCAATGACGGCCCACTGAAAATCTTGGGTGATGGGGAACTCAATGTTGCCCTGAATGTGAAAGCCGCTGCTTTTACCGCTAATGCCCGGACCAAGATTTCCGCCGCAGGGGGAAGTTGCGAAATTGTGGATACCGCTAGGGGTTAGCACGGGATGCGGGCATTATTCATCTTCAAAGATGAACTAACCAATCAAGCGGCTAATGATGACATAAGGTCAAATCCCTTATGTCAGCTTAAGTGCTTAACCCTGGCGATGCCACTGCAATTATAAGTAGAGGGACTCCTTAATGGTTGTTAGTAGAGATAAGGCACCAACTGCTCAGGAGACTTTTATGCAGATGGCTCAAGCAGCTGGCCTTAGAGGTCGGCTGCTTGTCACCGTTGGCATGTTAATTTTAGTGCGGTTTGGGGTCTTCTTACCAGTTCCAGGCATTGATCGAGAAGCATTTGAACAAAACGTCAGTGGTAGCCCATTAATCGGTTTTTTAGATTTATTTTCTGGCGGGGGTTTACGGGCGTTAGGGATTTTTGCTTTAGGCATTTTGCCTTACATTAATGCTTCGATTATCATTCAACTTTTAACGGCTGCTTTGCCTAGTTTGGAAGATTTGCAGAAAAATGAAGGAGAAGCAGGACGGCGAAAAATCTCTCAGATTACTCGTTATGTTTCTTTAGGATGGGCTTTGCTGCAAAGCACGGGGATTGCCATTTGGGTTAGCTCTTATGCGGAAAACCCCGGCCCAGTATTTTTGTTTAAAACCGCTCTCGCTCTGACCGCAGGATCCATGTTTGTGATGTGGGTTTCTGAACTGATTACTGAGCGGGGGGTTGGCAATGGGGCTTCTCTGTTAATTTTTCTCAATATTGTGGCAGTGCTGCCAAGATCTTTGGGTCAAACGATTGAATTAGCTCAACAAGATCAAGCGATTGTTGGTCGGGTGATTCTTCTGCTTCTGGTGTTTCTGATTATGATTGTCGGCATTGTTTTTGTCCAAGAAGGAACCCGCCGAATTCCGATTTTATCCGCCCGACGCCAGGTGGGACGAAAATTATACCGTGAGCGGAGTAGCTATTTGCCCCTACGCTTGAATCAAGGTGGCGTGATGCCAATTATCTTTGCCTCGGCAGTTTTGATTCTTCCTGGATCTTTGGCAGAATTTGCCAATAATTCTTTTTTGATTCAAGTAGCTAATTACTTGAGTCCAGGTGGTCCAACTCCTTGGCTTTATGTCGCGTTTTATCTACTCCTAATTCTCTTCTTCAGCTATTTCTACGCTTCTTTGATTATCAATCCGGTGGATATGGCGCAAAATTTGAAGAAGATGGGAGCCAGTATTCCTGGGATTCGTCCGGGTCGCACTACTAGCGAGTATATAGAACGGGTGTTGAATCGCTTAACTTTTTTGGGGGCGATTTTTCTCGGTCTGGTGGCAATTGTGCCCACAGCAGTGGAAAGTGCCACTAGAGTCCAGACATTTCGCGGTCTGGGTGCCACTTCACTGCTGATTATTGTCGGTGTGGCTATTGATACGGCGAAGCAAATCCAAACTTATGTGATTTCCCAGCGTTATGAAGGAATGGTGAAACAGTAGTGACAGGCTTAATTTCACGCTTAATTTTTTTGGGGCCACCAGGAGCGGGAAAAGGGACTCAAGCCATGCGATTGGCTAATATCTATCAAATTCCGCATATTTCTACTGGGGAGCTGCTGCGTACTGCTGTGCAAGAGCAAACTCCTCTGGGTAAAAAAGCTCAAAAATACATGGAGCAGGGGGATTTAGTTCCTGATGATCTGATGTTAGACCTGGTTCTGCATCGTCTGGAAGATGATGATGTGGCAAAGGGATGGATTCTGGATGGGTTCCCCCGTACCGTTTCTCAGGCATCTTTTTTGGATCATCTTTTAGCAGAAATTCATCAAAAGTGCAATTGTGTGGTGAATTTGGAAGTCCCAGATGAAACATTAGTGGGCAGGATGTTGGGGCGGGGACGCAAAGATGATAACGAACAAACCATTCGACATCGCTTGGAAGTTTATCATCACGAAACCGCTCCGGTGATTGATTACTATCGGGAACGCAATCAGCTTGTTTCGGTGAATGGCAATTTGCCAATAGATGAGGTGACGAATGTCTTGAAAAATATGCTTCATCCCTAATCCTGTTAATTCTTGCTCCAATATGTCAACCTTGAGAGAGTTAGCCAGTCATGTAGTTTCTTGGGAAATTCCTTGACTGGTTGCTCTCACAGAATTACCAGGAATTAAGAGCCAGCCAGATATTACCGGAGCGGGTGTATAAACTGTCAGCCTCTACTGCCGTTTGCTTCTCAGACTAAATTAGGCATTCGATTGTTCGACTCTGGATTTAGTTTGATGAAGTTAAATGCAGCTTATTTCACCTTAAATCCATCAAGTTAGTCGATTTTTAGCAGGGAGGTCAAGATAATTTGGCTAAACAAGATTTGATTGAAATGGAAGGTACGGTCACTGAGTCCCTACCCAATGCGATGTTTCGGGTTGACCTGGATAACGGGTTTAACGTTTTAGCCCATATTTCTGGGAAAATTCGGCGAAATTACATTAAGATTCTGCCGGGCGATCGCGTGAAAGTGGAGTTGACTCCCTATGATTTAACCAAGGGAAGAATCACTTATCGTCTGCGGAAAAAGTAACAGTAGCTTCGCCCTGAAGTCATCTATGTTAAAGAATACAGGTAAATCTAATTTCCTGTTGTCAAATTAGGCAAAAATGATATAATATTAAGTTTGTAGTGTTGCAAAAACAACATGAAAGTTAGAGCATCTGTCAAGAAAATGTGTGAGAAATGCCGCGTCATTCGTCGTCGTGGGCGGGTAATGGTGATTTGTTCTAACCCTAAACATAAACAACGCCAAGGTTAGTCCATTCCCATCGAATTCAGGTGTCAAACACCGACATCTGTCACTGGAAAAATTTGCAGCAACAGCTTAAGACAAAGGAGCACAAAAGCGTGGCACGGATTGCCGGGGTAGACCTTCCTCGCGATAAGCGAGTAGAAATAGGTCTAAGATATATCTACGGAATTGGGCCGACTCGGGCCAAAGAGATTCTCGCTCAAACAGGTGTCAATCCAGATACCAGAGTCAAAGACCTTAGTGAGGCTGATGTGGCGGCTTTGCGAGAAGCCGTCGAAACGAATTACCAAGTTGAGGGAGACCTAAGGCGCCAAGAGGCTATGTATATCAAGCGCCTCATGGATATTGGCTGTTACCGAGGACGCCGCCATCGGATGGGTTTACCTGTCCGGGGCCAAAGAACTCGAACCAATGCACGAACTCGTCGGGGATCCCGTCGCACTGTGGCCGGTAAGAAAAAGGCTCCTGCTAAGAAATAGACAGTGGCGACAAGGGTGGGATAGTCAAGCCCACCTGTATTGTGCTGTAATCGCGATTGAGAGAATAGTCGAAAAAAAATTTATAGATATGGCGCGACAATCAACTAAAAAAAGCGGATCTCGCAAACAAAAAAGAAATGTGCCCAATGGTGTGGGCTACATTCAGTCTACGTTTAACAACACGATCGTCACAATTACGGATCCTAATGGTGAAGTGATTTCTTGGGCTTCAGCCGGTTCCAGTGGCTTTAAAGGGGCAAAAAAAGGCACTCCTTATGCGGCACAAACCGCCGCAGAAAATGCTGCCCGTCGAGCTATGGAGCAAGGTATGCGCCAAGTTGAGGTGATGGTCAGTGGACCAGGAGCGGGTCGGGAAACAGCTATTAGAGCTCTGCAAGCCGCCGGTCTAGAAATTACCTTGATTCGAGATATTACGCCAATTCCTCATAATGGTTGCCGACCACCCAAGCGGCGTCGAGTTTAGGAATTGGTTTTCAGTATCGTTATTGGCGATTGATTAGTCAATCGGCTCGTCAGTTGGCAGAAACAAACAGATCACATTTGCTTCTGTATCGCTGGCGAAAACCGCACAAGCACCAAAATAGGAAGGCTAGGAAGGCTATGTTTGCCCTCCAGGGAGAAAGGAGAAGGGAGGTCACTCCGTGGCGCAGTTTCAGATTTCGTGTGTAGAGTCAAGCACTGACAAAAACCAGGGTCAGTACGGCAAATTTGTTCTGGAGCCGCTGGAGCGGGGCCAAGGAATCACTGTAGGTAATGCCCTCAGAAGAGTTCTGCTGTCTAATTTAGAAGGGGCGGCAGTCACAGCCGTTCGCATTGCTGGTGTCAATCACGAGTTTGCTACAATTCCCGGTGTGCGGGAGGACGTCTTGGAAATCCTCCTGAATATGAAGGAAGTTGTCCTCAAAAGTCATTCCTCTCAACCACAGATTGGTCGATTATTGGCTCAGGGTTCGACAACCGTTACCGCGGCAAACTTTGAGTTGCCCTCAGAAGTAGAAGTTGTTGACCCAAGTCAGTATATCGCGACTCTTTCAGAGGGGGCCACTCTAGAAATGGAATTTAGAGTGGAACAGGGGAAAGGATATCGAGCCGTGGATCGTGATCGCGAAGAAAATATCCCTTTGGATTTTCTCTTGATTGACGCAGTATTTATGCCAGTTCGCAAGGTTAACTATACCGTTGAGGACGCGAGAATTGGGGAATCTCTAGAACAAGACCGATTGATTCTGGAAATTTGGACAAATGGCAGTATCTCAACCCAAGAAGCACTCAGCCAATCTGCGAATATTTTGGTCGATCTGTTTACTCAGGTTAAAGAAGTCAATCTAGAATCAACCCATAAAGAATCTACCGATGATTCTGATCCCACCAGTCAGATTCCCATTGAAGAACTACAGTTGAGTGTCCGAGCTTATAACTGTCTAAAGCGGGCACAAATTAACTCCGTGGCAGATTTGCTTGGCTACAGCCAAGAAGACCTGCTGGAAATTAAAAACTTTGGTCAAAAATCTGCCGAAGAAGTTATTGAAGCTCTGCAAAAACGTTTAGGGATTACGTTGCCTCGAGAAAAATCTGCTAAGTCTAGTAGCTGATATTCGGAAGTATTTGATGATTTTTGACCTAAGTTTGACCTAAGGTTTTGGCAGCTTTGGTGATTTGGTCAAAAAATTGATTTTTACAGATCATCCAGGGCAAATCATTTTTCAGTTAATACATTGATTGTTCATCAGTAAAACTTAATCGTTATGCGTCACCGTTGTCGTGTCCCTCAACTAGGTAAACCCGCTGATCAGCGCAAAGCACTTTTGCGCTCGCTGACCACAGAATTGATTCGTTATGGTCGGATTACCACGACTAAAGTTCGTGCTAAAGCAGTGCAGTCCGAAGCCGAACGCATGATTACTTTAGCTAAAGATGGGAGCTTATCCGCTCGGCGGAGAGCCTTGGGTTATATGTATGATAAGCAGCTAGTTCATGCGCTGTTTGAGCAGGCAAAAGATCGTTACGGTAATCGTAATGGTGGATATACTCGCATCCTGCGAACTATTCCTCGTCGGGGTGATAATGCTGCAATGGCGATTATTGAGCTAGTTTAAATCCGTGACCAGTAAAAAGATATTCCCACAAAAAATCCAGCCTTTTTACTTGGTGCTGTTGACCTGATGATGTACTCCACTGGTGCGATCCCCAACCAAAGAATTGCCTTACTTTTTCAATATAATGGGACTGATTTTCATGGTTGGCAGCGACAACCTAAGCAAAGAACGGTACAAGAAGAGATGGAAAAGGCTCTTTTTGACATCCTTGGTGAACCAGTAGGAGTCTATGCTGCCGGTAGAACTGATGCGGGGGTTCATGCGGCAGCCCAAGTCGCTCACTTTAACACGAGTAGTTCAATTCCAGCCCATAAATGGGCATCGGTTTTGAATCATGCAGTGGCCAAGGATATTCAAGTTCTGGCATCAGCAGCAGTCCCTTTAGACTGGCATGCTCGGTTTTCGGCAAAGTGGCGACGGTATCGCTACACCCTTTACACCGATTCACAACCCAATGTTTTTTTGAGGCCGTTTACTTGGCATTATTATTATGCAACGTTGGATGAATCATTAATTCAAGCGGCTCTCAGTCCTTTGGTTGGTCATCATCATCTGGCGGCTTTTCATCGGGCGGGATCCCAACGACCGCACTCTTGGGTAGATATACAAGAAGCCATTTGTTATCGGCATGGTCCATTCGTTCATATAGAAGTGCAGGCCAATGGGTTTCTTTATGGGATGATGCGGCTCCTGGTCGGGATGTTAGTCCAAGTTGGTCGAGGTCAGCGCTCGCTGGAAAATTTTAACCAAATTTGGACGAACGAACTCCGAGAACAAGTAAAATACGCTGCCCCCGCTCATGGTCTTTGTCTTTTGCGAGTGGGTTATGATCACTGTCCCTTTCCACT
>FWWL01002803.1_pt1 | contig 34335 bp, 33 predicted proteins | sample 2228331 | NCBI WGS metagenome assembly FWWL01 (sample SAMEA103939775, study PRJEB20133) | metagenome
AGAAGATCCAGCCGATCGGTCCGGTGGGGTGGGAGCTGCACCTGCTCGCCGACCCCGCCCCGCGTGTCTCGGTGGCGCTCGCCAATGGCAGGCTCGCCGGGGTGAGCGCGCTGGCGCTGCTGGCGCTGGCGGGGGCCGGGGCATGGCTGTGGCAGCGCCAGCGTGAGGCCCGCGCCGCCGCCGCCACCGCCGCGCAGACCGCCCACTTGCGCGAACAGCTCCAGCAGGCCAACCGCCTCGCCACGCTCGGCCAGATCACCGCCGGGCTGGGGCACGAGATCCGCCAGCCGCTCGCCGCGATGCGGGTCTTTGCCGAGAACGGCGAGCGGCTGCTCGATGCCGCGCGCACCGAGGAGGCCGGAGAGAACTTCGCCCGCATCGCCGCGCTGGCAGGCCGGATCGGCGAGATCACCGAAGAACAACTCAACTTCAGCCGCCGCTCCGCCGAAGAGCCGCGGCTCGTCACGCTGGGCGAGGTGATCGACGGATCGCTGCTGCTGCTGCGCGACCAGATCCGCCAGAAGGGACTGACGCTGACGCTCCCCGCGCCCGAGGCTGCCGCTGCCCAAGTGCGCGCGCGCCATGTTCAGCTGGAACAGGTACTGGTCAACCTGCTCCAGAACGCGGTGCAGGCCTGCGCGCCCGGCGGTCAGATCGCGCTCGCCATCGCCGCCGCGGGGCCTGCGCTGCACCTCAGCGTCAGCGACACCGGCCCCGGCGTGCCCGAGCCGCTGCGGGACACGCTGTTCCAGCCCTTCGTCACCGGCAAGCCCGAGGGGATTGGCCTCGGCCTCGCGATTGCGCGCGACATCATGCGCCAGCTGGGCGGCGATCTCACCTGCGAAGCCACGTCCGGCGGGGCGCGCTTCATGATGGTCATGCCCGCCGCATGAGCGCGCTCGCCCCTTCGCTCCAGATCGCGCTGGTCGAGGACGATCCGCCGCTGCGTGAGGCGACGATGCAGATGCTCGCCCTTGAAGGCGCGGAGGTGACCGCCTTTCCCGATGCGCGCGCGGCGCTCGGCTGGCTGACGGCGGATTACCCCGGCGTGGTGGTGAGCGACGTGCGGATGCCGGGGATCGACGGGATCGCCTTCTTCGCCGCCCTGCGCGAGGTCGATCCCGAACTGCCGGTGATCCTCACCACCGGCCACGGCGACATCGCGATGGCTGTGGCGGCGATGAAGAACGGGGCGGCGGATTTCCTGACCAAGCCCTATGCCTCGGCCGACCTCATTCGCTCGGTGCGGGCGGCGGCGGAGCGGCGTGCGCTGGCGCTGGAAAACCGGCGGCTGCGCGACGAGGCCGGGCGCAGCGCCGAGGGGGCTATCCCCGGCACCTCGGCCATCGCCCAGCGGCTGCGCTCGGTGATCGAGGGCGTGGCGCGCTCGGAGATCGACGTGGTGCTGACCGGCCCGGCGGGCACCGGCAAGAGCCACGCCGCGCGCCTGATCCACGATTGCAGCCCGCGCCGGACGCGGCCCTTCGTGGCGGTCGATGCCGGGGTGCTGGCGCATGAGGATGCCGAACTGCTGCTGTTCGGGCGCGATCCGGCGGGCGGCGGCCTGTCGCGCACCGGGCTGATCGAGCGCGCCAATGGCGGCACGCTGTTCCTCGACGAGATCGAGGCCGCGCCGGCTGTGCTGACCGCGCGGCTGCTGTCGCTGGTGGAAAAGCGCGCCGTGCTGCCGATCGGTGCGGCGCAGCCCCGGCGATTGAATATCCGCATCATCATCGCGCGGATCGCCGCCAGCATGGATGCGGAGGCCGCGCGCGATCCGCTGTGGCACCGGCTGGGCGCGGTGCAGATTGCCTTCCCGCCGCTCAGCGAACGGCGCGAGGATCTGCCCGAATTCTTCCGCCGCTTCATCGCCCGCCACGCGCGCGACCTCGATCTGCCTGCTCCGGCGATCAGTGCAGGCGTGTGGCGGCACGTGCAGACCCATGACTGGCCCGGCAACCTCAACGAAATGTCGGGCTATGCCCGCGCCTTTGTGCTGGGCCTTGTCGATCATGCGGAGGACAGCGAGGCCTCTGCCCCCGTGCTCGGCGGCAGCCGCCCACTGGCGCAAACCGTCGCCGATTTCGAGCGCACCGTGCTGGAAGATGCGCTGCGCCAGTGCCGGGGGGACATTGCTGCGATGCAGGCCCTGCTGCAAACCCCGCGCAAGACGATCTACGACAAGCTCGCCAGATACGACCTGAAACCGGCACGGTTCCGCTGACCGGAGGGGCGCAAGGCTTGGCCGCGCCGCGCGTTCGCGGTAGCGTCAGCCGCATGACCCGATTTATCGCTGCCGCCCTTGCCATCTCGCTGACCGCTTCGGCAGCGCAAGGGCAGGAGCCGCCGCCCGCCGCATCCCCGTGGAAGCTCCACGACGCCCCCGGTTCCTGCGCGGTCAGCGGCAATGCGGGCGAGGCCTTCCTGCTGGTCGCGCTCAATCCCGAAGGTGGCAGCATGTTGCGCCTGCACCACCCGGCAATGACGATTGCGGTGGGCGAGAAGCAGCCCGCGGTGCTGATGGTCGGCGGGGAGGAGCTTGCCTTCGCGGCGAGAGGCGCGCGCACCAGCGACGGCACGCCCGGCTTCACCGCCCCCGCCAGCGCGGAATTGCGCCGCCTGCTCGGCGCGGGGGGAACTGCGAGCATCGTCGTCGGCGAGGAGCGGCCGATTCTGCTCGACCTTGCAGGCCTGCCGACTGCGATCACCGAACTGGAGGCCTGCGCCGCCGCGATGACCCCGCGCGACCCGGCGACGATTGCAGTGGTCAAGCCCAAGCCCTTGCGCTTTCCCACGATCACCCCCGGCGACCTGCCGACGGGCGAGGCGACCGGCTATCAGGTCGCCTTCCGCCTGACCGTCTCGCCCGAGGGCCGGGTGGCGGCGTGCGAGATCGTCACCTCGAGCGGGGCCGAGGCGCTCGATGCCAAGGTCTGCCAGCTGCTCAGCGACCAAAGCCGCTTCGAACCGGGCCGCAATGCCGATGGGCAGGCAGTGACCGCGACATATCAGTCGCGGCTCAAGTTCTGAGCGATCAGAACCCGTAGCGCACCCCCAGCCACAGCGTGCGCGGCACGCCGAGGTCGATTGATCCGCCCTGATTGCGGGTGACGACGGCCTCGTCGGTCAGGTTCTCCGCACGGGCGATCAGCGACAGCTTGCCCGAGAGCGGCGCGGCGGCGAACAGGTCGAGCGTGGTGGCAGGGGGCAGTCGGTCGGTTTCGAGATCGTCCTCGAACTGCGCGGCGGTGTGCCGCAGCGTGCCGGCCAGCTGCCAGCCGTCCCCCGAGCGCCAACCGAGCGTCAGCGTGCCGGAAAAGGCCGGCGTTTGCGCCGGGCGGTTGCCATCGAGCGCCAGCGATGCGCCTTCCCCGCGCACCTCGGCATCGGTCCAGGCGAACGCGCCGTCGATGCTGAATTGGCCCAGCCTCGCCGCCAGATTGGCCTCGATCCCGCGCGCCTTGATCGCGGGCAGATTGGCGCGGCGGCGCAGGTTGGGGCCGATGGTGACATTGGCGATGGCGTTTTCGACCTCGTTGTCGAAGGCCGTCACCGACAGAACCAGCGCGTTGACCGGCTGCCAGTCGAACCCCACCTCGAAGCCCTCCAGCCGCTCGTTTTCCAAGGCGGCATTGGCCTGCGTCACCACCGGGAAGACCACGAAGGGGCGGTAGAGTTCGTTGAGGGTCGGCAGGCGCAGCCCGGTGTAGGCCGCCGCGCGCAGATCGAGGCGGCGGGTGGCGTAGAACAGCGCGCCCGCACGCCAGTTCACCGCCCAGTCGCTGCGGTCGGGGGCGACAAGCGTGCTGACGGGCACGCCGCTCGCACTCACCGCGCGGTAGAAGCCATCGGTGATGCTGGTGCGATCGGCACGCAGGCCCCCATTGATCGTCAGCGGGCCGATCTGCCAGTCGTCTTCGAGGAAGATGCCGAGATTGCTGGTCGCACCGCCCGCGCGGCGGCGCTCGGTGATCGCGCCCGAGACGGCACTCAACGCCTCCTCCTGCAACGCCCCGTCGGCGCGGCGGTAATCGACGCCGATGCGGATGTCGTGCGCTTCGAGCAGCGGCGGGCGCAGTTCGAACTTGCCGCCGATCCCGGTCGAGGGCGTGCGGCGCTGGTCGAGCGTCGGGGTGAAGCGGGTCGAGGAGATCACCACATTGCCGAAATCGCGCGCCTGCACATAGGCCAGCGCATCGAACGCCCACTCGCCGCGCCCGACGAAGCGGATCGAGGCTTCCTCGCCATTGCTGAAGGAATCCGCGCCTTCGAACCGCAGCGTGCGATTGTCCCGGAAGGCGGCGACGCGCGCCTGCACTTCGACCGTGTCGTTGAGCGGCGCGACGGTGCGAAGGGCCGCGTTCCAGCTGTCGAACGCGGCGCGCGCGCTGGCGGGGACGCGATCCGCGAGCGGGGTGGTGAAGAAGCCCTGCCCGCGATCCCAGCGCCCGCTGGCGACAGCAAACCCGCTGCCAAGCTTCTGGGTCAGCACCCCGCTCGCCTCGGTCTCCGCGCGGTCGTTGATCGCGGCGCTGCCGAGGAAGCCTGCAGTATCGGCGGGCTCGGCGCTTTCCAGTTCGATCGTCCCCGCCAATGCGCCCGCGCCGAACGGGCCGGAGCCGCCGCCGCGCGTCACGCGGATTGAGCCGAGCGTTTCGGGCGCAATCGCCGCAAGCGGGATATAGCCGAAGAAGGGATCGGCCAGCGGCACCCCGTCGAGCAGCACCAGCGCGCGGCTGGTGGCATTGCCGCCCAGCGCGCGCAAAGTTACCCCTTGCGCGCTCGGATTGGAGGAGCGGCTGTCAGACCGGCGGAACTGCTGGAAGCCCGCGACATTGCGCAGCACATCCTCGATCCGGCCCGAGGGGCTGGCGATGATGGTCTTGCGTTCGATAATGGTGGTCGCATAGATCGCGCTCGACAGCGCCGGATCAAGCCCGCGTCCGGTGACGATTATCGCCTCGGCGGCGCGGGCCTCATCGGCAAAATCCTCGGCCCATTCGGCGTTGCCATCTTGGGCCTCCTGCGCGGCAAGCGGGAAGGGGAGCGTCAGCGACAGGGCCGCCGCGCCGAGGGTGAGGCGCTTGGGGGTGTTCATCGGGGGACTTTCAAACTTTGCGTGTCAGGTGGCGAACAGGCTGGCGGGGTCGGCGAAGGCCTTGAATTCGAGCGCATTGCCCGAAGGATCGCGCAGGAACATGGTCGCCTGCTCGCCGGGCTCGCCCCTGAAGCGGATGGTCGGCGCGATCACGAATTCGCAGCCGCCCGCGGTGAGCCGCGCGGCCAGCGCCTCCCAGTCCTCCATCGACAGCACCAGCCCGAAATGCGGCACCGGCACGCCGTGGCCGTCGACATGGTTGCTCGCCCGGTCGCCCGCCTGCCCCGGCGCGAGGTGGGCGACGATCTGGTGGCCGTGGAAATCGAAATCGATCCACTCCGCGCTCGACCGGCCCTCGGCGCAGCCCATCACCCCGCCGTAAAAGGCGCGCGCGGCGGCGAGATCGTCGACGGGGAAGGCGAGGTGAAACGGGGGCAGGGTCATGCGCGGGCGATAGCGCGCAGGGCGCCGCGATGGAATGATTTTCCTACTCGCCCGCAATGTGCCAGCCCCAGCCTTGCCATGCCACGCCATCCCCTCCGCGCGCCGTCCAGCACCATGACGCTCGAGGAATTCCATGCGCAGGTCGATGCCTTTGGGGCGAGCCGGAATTCTTCTTCTGGACAGTGTCTCATGTGTCTCACCGTTCAGCATCGACAGCGCCGGGATGAACGCCTAGGGGGTAGGCCGGTTACAGCCCGGCAAGGTGGAGCGCGCGGCGGCATGAAGCTTATCATCGGCAACAAGAACTATTCGAGCTGGAGCTTGCGCGGCTGGCTCGCGCTCAGGCAATCGGGCCTGCATTTCGACGAACTCACCGTGCCCATCATGGGTGAGGAGTGGGACCGGCTGAAGCAGGACATGGGCGAAGTGCAACCCTCCAGCGGCAAGGTGCCGATCCTGTGGGACGGCGAGGCGGTGGTGTGGGACAGTCTCGCGATCATGGAATATTGCGCCGACAAGGTCGGGCGCGAGCGGTTCTGGCCCAAGCAGGAATCCGCGCGCGCGATGGCCCGCGCGATGGTGGCGGAGATGCATTCGGGCTACCTTGCCATGCGCCGCGAAATGCCGATGAACATCCGCCGCCGGGTGGAACTGCCCGGCCTGTCGGACGCGGCCAAGCACGATATCGTGCGCATCCTCACCCTGTGGGCCGAGGCCCGCGCGCGGCACGGCAACAGCGGGCCTTATCTGTTCGGCACCTTTGGGGCGGCGGACATCTTCTACGCGCCCGTCGTCACGCGCTTTGTCACTTACGGCATCGGCGTGCCCGGCTTCGCGCAGGCCTATATGGAGGCCATCACCGAGCATGAATGGATGCGCGAATGGGCAGGCGCGGCGGAGGAAGAGGAATGGGTGATCGAACAGTTCGAGCGGGTGACGTGATGCGCGCGCTGCTTGCCATCTGCGCGGCGCTGCTGGCGCTGCTGCCCGCGCCTGCGAGTGCGTGGGGCTTTTTCGCCCACCAGCAGACCGGCGCGATTGCCGAGGCCAATGTCTCGCCCGAGGTGCGCGCCAAGATCCGCGCGCTGCTCGCTTACGAAAAGCAGCTCGGCACGCCCGAATGCCCGCTCAAGTCCATCGAGGACGCGGCGGTCTGGGCCGATTGCATCCGCGGTGAGGGCTGGCGCTGGGGCTACACCGCCGCCTGGCACTATCGCACCGCGCCTATCTGCGAGGCTTTCAACGCGCGCGGCAATTGCGCAGGCGGGAACTGCGTTACCGCGCAGATCACCCGCGCGCACCGCGTGCTGGCCGACGAGAGCCTGCCCCCGGCCGTGCGGCTGGAGGCGCTCGCCTTCATGGTCCACTTTGCGGGCGATGTGCATATGCCGCTGCACTCGGGCGACAACGAGGATCGCGGCGGCAACGACCGTGAGGCCGATTACGGGATCAAGCCGGGGCTGAACCTGCATTCGATCTGGGACGGCCCGCTGGCCGAACGCGCGATCAGCGATCCCGCCGATCCGGTGGTGCGTCGCTACACCCCCGCCGAACGCGCCGATCTGGCCGGGGGCACGCCCGACGACTGGGGCCGCGAAAGCTGGGAGATCGCGCGCAGCTTCGTCTATCCGACCGCCTTCGACACCGACGACCTGTGCAGCGCCCCCTTGCCGGAGAAAACCGCGCTGACGCAGGAGGACATCGTCCGCGGTGTGCCGATCGCCAAGCGCCGGGTGCAGCAGGCGGGGCTCAGGATCGCCGCTCTGCTCGAGAGCGCCTTTGCGCCGGGGCCTCTGGTGGTCGAGGAGGAGCGGCGGCGCTAGGGTGTGCGCTGGGCGGGGTAGCGGGTGCCGTCCTTGCGGGCATAGCCGTCCGCGTCGAACACCATGTCGATATCGGAATACTCGCCGCTGTCCGCCTCGCGGCTGCCGGCGCTGATGGCGACGAAGACGCACGGCGCGTCGGAGCGGTTGTGGAGGCAGTGCCCGTTGGCCTCGCCCGCGGGGAAGGCGAGCACGTCGCCCGCGGCCACCGGGGTCTCGCCGCTATCGTCGATCAGCACCGCCTCGCCTTCGAGCATCACCACCAGCTCATCCTGCCCGCGGTGCCAGTGGCGCTGCGAGGAGTAGGCGCCCGGCAACAGGGTGCAGTGGCTCGCGCCCATCAGCGTGAGGCCCGCGACCGGCGCCAGACGGCGATACCAGCGCTCCTCCACCGCCGCGTCGAAGGGTGGGGGGTAGCCGGTCGCATTGGTCTGGGGAATGGCAGCACAATCGAGCTTGGGCATTGGCGGCAACTCCTGCTAGGCCTTGGGTAATGCTCGACCCTCTCGACCTTGCCAAGCGCTTGATTGCCGCGCCCTCGGTAACGCCTGCGACCGGCGCGGTGTTTGCCGAACTCGAAGCGATGCTGGTGCCGCTGGGCTTCGCCGTCCACCGCTTCACCCGCGGGGATGGGCCGGAAGGGAGCGACGAGGCCCCGGTCGAAAACCTCTTCGCGCTGCGCGCCGGGCCATCGGGATCGCGCCACTTCGCCTTTGCCGGGCATCTTGATGTCGTTCCGCCTGGCCCGATCGGCGGAGACAACGGCTGGGCCTCCGACCCCTTCACGCCGGAGGAGCGCGGCGAACTGCTGCATGGTCGCGGCGCGGTGGACATGAAGGGCGCGATCGCCGCGATGGTCGCCGCCGTCGCCGAGGTGCCTCCGCAAGCGGGCACGATCAGCTTCATCATCACCGGCGACGAGGAAGGCCCCGCGCTCCACGGCACCCGCGCGCTGATCGACTACATGGCCGAAACCGGCATCCAGCCCGACCTGTGTCTCGTCGGCGAGCCCACCAGCGTCAACCGGCTGGGGGACATGGTGAAGATCGGCCGCCGGGGCTCGGTCAACATCTTCATCGACGTCGAAGGCACGCAGGGCCATGTCGCCTATCCGCACCTTGCCGACAATCCGCTGCCCAAGCTGGTCGCGATCCTGTCGGAACTCGACGCGCTGACACTCGACACCGGGACGAAGTGGTTCCAGCCTTCGAACCTCGAGATCACCGACATCAACGTCGGCAACCGCGCGCATAACGTGATCCCCGCAAGCGGCGCGGCGCGCATCTCGATCCGCTTCAACGATCTTCACACCGGCAAGAGCCTGTCCGACCGGGTCATGGCGATTGCCGCCAGGCATGGCGGCACCGCGCGCCCGGTCATCTCGGGTGAGCCGTTCCTGACCGAGCCCGGCGCCTTCTCGAAACTGGTGAGCGACGCGGTCGAGGCCGAGACCGGCCTCAAGCCCGAACTCAGCACCACCGGTGGCACATCCGACGCGCGTTTCCTGCGCGCCGTGTGTCCGGTGATCGAATTCGGCCTGTGCAACGCGACCATGCACAAGCGCGACGAGGCGGTGGCGATCCCCGATCTTGCCGCGCTGGCCCGCATCTATGCCCGTATCACCCGGGCCGCTCTGGCGCTGGAGGAGGAATAGAATCTTGTCCGTCTGGTTCAGGTTCCCGCTGTGGCAGCGCGTCATCGCTGCCCTTGTCCTCGGCATCATCGTCGGACGGATCTGGGGGCCCGGGGCCGAGAGCATCAAGATCATCGGCGATGTCTTCATCGGCTTCATCAAGATGCTGGTGGTGCCGCTGATCTTCTTCAGCCTGGTGGCAGGCGTCGCCAGCATCGGCGATCTGCGGAAGCTCGGCGCGGTCGGCTGGCGGGCGATGCTGATCTTCGTGGTGACCGGGCAGATGGCGGTGTGGCTCGGGCTGGGGCTGGGCACGCTGATCGGCCCCGGCGTGGGCGTCGATACCTCGGGAATCGACATGGGAACGCCGCCGCCGCCCAACGACACGACATGGCGCGAGATGGTGCTGGGCATGATCCCGCAAAGCCCGGTGCGGGTGATGGCCGACGTCAACGTGCTGCCGCTCATCATCTTCTCGCTGCTGATCGGCATCGGCATCCTGATGGCGGCCAAGGATGGCGAGCCGGTGCTGAGGGTGTTCGAAAGCGGCAGCGTGGTGATGCAGAAGGTGACGATGGTGGTGATGGAGCTCACCCCCTTCGGTGTCTTTGCGCTGATGGCGTGGGTGGCCGGCACGCTTGGCCTCGATGCGCTGGCGGCGCTCGGCAAGCTGGTGTTTCTGAACTACCTCGGCTGTTTGCTGATCATCGCCATCGTCTATGGCGGGATGATCAGGCTGATCGCGCGGCAATCGGTCGTCGGCTTCTTTCGCGGCATCATCGATGCGATCGCGGTGAGTTATTCCACCGCCAGTTCCAACGCCACGCTGCCGGTGACGCTGCGCTGTGCGGAGCGCAATCTGGGCGTGTCGAATTCGGTCGCGAGCTTCGTCATCAGCCTTGGCGCGACGATCAACATGAACGGCACGGCGATGTATCTGGGCCTTGCCACGCTGTTCGGCGCGCAGATTTTCGGGGTCGACCTGTCATGGGGCGATTACGGCATGATCGCGCTGCTCGGCACGCTGGGCGCGGTCGGCGCGGCGGGCATTCCGGGGGCGGGGCTGATCATGATGGCGCTGGTGTTCGGCGCGGTCGACGTGCCGCTCGAAACCATCGCCTTCGTCGCCGGGGTCGACCGGATCATGGACATGATGCGCACCACCACCAATGTCGCGGGCGATGCGGCGGTGGCGGTGACTGTGGCCAGCCTGACGGGCGAGATTGACTCGGCCGAGCTGGTCAGCGCAGACGACGTTTGAGCAGGCGACGCATCACGCCCGCGCTGCAGATGGACGGAACGGGCGGCACATGGATCGCAAGCTTACTCTCTATATCCTGATCGGCATGGTGCTCGGCGTGATCGTCGGCCAGGTGCTCAACCAGACCGTGCCGGGCGATGTCATCAAGGCCGATATCGCGCCGTGGCTGAAGCTGCTGTCCGACATCTTCCTCAACCTCATCAAGATGCTGGTCGCGCCGCTGGTGCTGTCGACCATCGTGGTCGGCATCGCGCACATGGGCGACAGCGCCGCGCTGGGCCGCATCGGGGTGCGCGCGCTGACGTGGTTCATCACCGCCAGCCTGATCTCGATCGGGCTCGGCCTCCTGCTCGTCAACCTGTTCCAGCCCGGCGTGGGCGCGCCGATCCCCGACGTGGCCGAAGCTGCCGCTGCGGTCGGCGAGGTCAAGGAGCTCAAGGCGACCGAATTCATCCTCTCGATCTTCCCCAAGAACGCTTTCGAGGCGCTGTCGACCAACAATATCCTGCAGATTCTGGTGTTCTCGATCTTCGCCGGGGTCGCGCTTTCCGCGATCGGCGAGCGCGGGGCGGCGCTGGTCAAGGGTGCGGATGCGCTGGCGGAGATGATGCTGCAGATCACCGGCTACGTGATGCGCTATGCGCCCATCGCGGTGTTCGGCGCGCTCGCCAACGTGGTGGCGGCAAGCGGGCTGGCGATCCTTGGCACCTATTTGACGCTGCTGACCGAATTCTACCTCTCGCTGGTGCTGCTGTGGGCAATCCTGCTGGGGGCGGGGGCGCTGTTCCTCGGCGCGCGGACGTGGACGCTGATCCGCTACATCCGCCAGCCGCTGATGATCGCCTTCTCGACCGCTTCATCCGAGGCGGCGCTGCCCAAGCTGTTCGAACAGCTCGACCGCTTCGGCGTGCCGCGCCGCATCTCGGGCTTCATGCTGCCGCTCGGCTATTCGTTCAATCTCGACGGCTCGATGATGTACATGAGCTTCGCGACGATCTTCATCGCGCAGGCTTACGGCATCGACCTCAGCATCGGCACGCAGATCATGATCCTGCTGACGCTGATGATCTCGTCCAAGGGCATCGCCGCCGTGCCGCGCGCGTCGCTGGTGGTGATCACCGGCACGCTCGCCATGTTCGGCCTGCCGGTGGAGGGCGTGGCGATCATCCTCGCGATCGACCAGTTCCTCGACATGGGCCGCACCGCCACCAACGTGGTCGGCAACGCGGTGGCGACCGCGGTCATCACCAAGTGGGAAGGGATGCTCGAGGCGCCGGAGCCGGCCTTCGTCGAACACCCCCACGCCCCCGCCCACACGCCTGCCGACGGGCGCGCAGGGCTGGATCTGGACGAGAGCAATTTCGGGGAGGGCTGAGGCCGCGGCGCTTCAGCACCAGCCGCCGCGCCATCCGCCCAGATAGCCCCGGGCACCGCCGTTCGATTGCATCCAGTCCGCAAGCCGATCGACGCTCCCGTCTGCGCGCGTCCGCCGGATCATCCGCAATTCGCGCCCATAGCGATCGAAGGGCTCGTCGATCCGCGCTGTCATGGTGAAGGCGCCGCGGTTGAGCCAGCTTTGCAGCGCCGCAGTGGATTGCGCCGCCTGCTCGGCTTCCGCTGCACATTGCGCGTCCAGCTCCGCCGTGTCGATGCCGACCACCCGGATGCTCCGTTTCCCGATGCGGAAGGTGTCACCGTCGATCACGCAATAATACCCGCGCCCCTTGCCGCAGCGGGTGAAACTGCCGGTGATGCGTTCGGGCTCGGTTTGCAGAAAGCCGGGCGGCTCGAAACTCCCCGGCATGGCAGCGATGACGGACATGGTGACGAGCGCGATCAGAAGCACGAAAGGCCGCACCTCGAACCACGCGCGCCGCCAGGTCATGCCTCGCCCGTGCCGAGGCTGCGGCCTGCGGAAACGAACCGTCTTGTGACGCTTGCGGAACATGAGGCGGCCTTAGCGCGCCCGGCGCATCGGTGTCATGATCGAACCGGCGGGCAGCTCTGCTATTCCTTCACATAGTCCACCGGCACGAAGTCGCCCAGTGAACAGCCTGCACCGCGCCGGGGGACGCCGCCGACGTTTTGCAGCGAATAGACGATCTGCTGCGTGCAGAGCTGGTCGATCGAAGTCTCGTAAGCGATCGCGCGGTCGAAATTGAGGCCCGGGCAGCTCTGGCGCAGGGTGTTGCGATAGACCTTGCCGCCGTTCATCTCGAAGTCGATCACTCGCTCGGAGCGCACAACCGTGTTGCGCAGCTGCGAGCGGTTGATGCAGCGCTCGCCCGGCCCTGTCACGGTTGCCGCGGGCGCGGCGGCGATGGCGGCGGCGGTGCGCGCGGCCTCGGTGGCGGGGTCTGGCGCGGCGCAGGCCGAAAGGATCAGCGGCAGCGGGGCGAGGGCGAACAGGCGTGAGGGCATGGCGGTTCTCCTGCGGGGACGCCCGCATCATCGCCCCGCTGGTTGAACCGCGCCTTAATCCGCCGCGCGCAGCGCCGGTCAGATGGTGGTATCGCGCTCCATCACGATCTCGACCCCGTCCAGCCCGTTCTGCAGGAACAGCCGGTTGCCGCGGATGCGGTAGTTGAACACGAGGTCGGTGCCCTCGATGTGCAGCTGGCGTTCGTTGAGCGCGTAGCTCTGGTAGATTTCATCGCCCTTGGCGCGCCCGCGCGTGCGCTCGGTGATGAATTCGCCGTCGTCGGTGATCGCGATAAGGTCGCCGCGCGACACATCGTCGACGCCCTTGTGGCGCACGACCTTCCAGTCGCCGAACAGTTCGAAGGGCATCGTGCGCCCACCAAGGCCGGCGAGCTTGCTGGCCTTGGCCTGAAGCCCGGCGATCAGTTCGACCTCGCCATCGAGCCCCGCGACGCCGGAATCCGCGATCCGGTCGGAAAGGGCAGCGAGCATCGCGGCAGCCCCCTTGGCATCGCGCCGCTCATGATATTGCGCCAGCGCGGCGCGGGTGGTGACATATTGGTCGACCAGCACCTCGGCCTTGACGAGGTTGGCGGGAACGCCCTCGTCCGACACTGCCACGCGGTCGGTATCGCTCTCGCGCCTCTGGGTGATCGCGGCGGTGTAGCTGACCGAAATATCGGCCAAGGCGCCATCCTTCCGGCCGCCTTCGAGCGTCGCGAAGATGCCCCCGCCATTGCTGGAGAGGAAGGCGCTGCCGATGGTGACCGTCACCGTGCCATTGCCCGCGTCCGCGATCAGCTCGCCCGGCACGCCGTAGATCGCGCCGACCTTCACCCCGTCGGCCGGGTCGATGGAAATCACGAGATCCTGCGCGACCTCGCTCACCATATTGCCGAATTCCTTGGCGAAAAGCACGCTCGCCGAACCTTCGCGCGGTACGAAGAACAGGTTGCCGCCGCGCACGCTCGAGACCTTGGTCGCCAGCGCCCCGTCGAAATGCGCGCCCACGCCGATGGTGGTGAGGCCCACGCCATTGCGCGACCCCTCGATCGCCTGCGCCATGAAGCCTTCGGGCGAGGTGTTGTCGGTGTTGGGGTTCTCGTCGGTGAACAGCATCATGCGGGTCTTGCCGCGGCTGTTGGCGCGTTCGGCCATCGCGGCGGTGTAGCCCAGCCGCATCCCGGCCTCCATCGAGGTCGATCCGTTGATCTCGATTGCATCGACCGCGCGGTGCAGCGCTTCCTTGTTGCCTGCGACTTCGATCACGGGCTGGTGGATGAGCGAGGTGGTGCCGTAGATCACGATCCCCATCCGGTCGCCTTCGCCCAGCCGGTCGATCACCGCGTGGAGGCCTTCCTTGACCCGCGCGATCGGCTCGCCCGACATCGATCCCGAACGGTCGACCAGCGCGATCAGGCTGATGGGTTCGGCTGTGTAGGCCTCCGCGTCGATCCCGCTGTCGAAGCCGATGCCGATGAAATGCTCACCCGGCGCGCGGGCCGATGGCTTGGCATGGGTGGCGACGCAGAACAGCTGCGCGCAGGCCTTCTTGGCCGGGAGCAGCAGATCATGCTCGCTCAGCAGGCCTTCGACGGTGAAGCCCGCCGCCTGCGGCAATCCGGCCTCGCCCAACTCGTCGAGCGCGATCGAGCGGAAGTGCTTCACATCCTGCGCGCCGCCCTGCGTGATGCGGGTGGCGGTGACGACCACGGCGGCGGAGGAATCGTCCTCGTCTTCGGGAGGGGCCGCGTCCTGCGCCATTGCGGGCAGGCCCGCCAGCGACAGACAGGCGCTCAGCAGCAGAGCGCGGCGGGACGACACGAAACAGCGCATGGCTCATCTCCCCAGATATGTCCGGGGAAGCTAACCCGATTCGGGCTGCGCGCCTAATGGTATGGATTCGCAACGGATCGGGCGGCTTACCCGCGCGGGTTTTCCAGCACCTTCTTGCGGAACGAACACAGGTCCGCGACCGTGCAGCGCCAACATTCGGGCGTCCGCGCCTTGCAGACATAGCGCCCGTGGAGGATCATCCAGTGGTGCGAATCCCGGCGGAAGGGCGCAGGCACGCGCTTTTCGAGCTTGGCCTCGACCTGCTCGGGCGTCTTGCCCTTGGCCATCCCGGTGCGGTTGCCGACGCGAAAGATGTGGGTGTCGACCGCGAAGGTTTCCTGCCCGAACCAGCAATTGAGCACGACATTGGCGGTCTTGCGCCCCACGCCGGGGAGCGTCACCAGTGCCTCGCGCGTATCGGGCACTTCGCCGCCATACTGATCGACGAGGATCTGCGAGAGCGCGATCACGTTCTTCGCCTTGGAGTTGAACAGCCCGATGGTCTTGATGTGCGCCTTCAGCCCCTCCTCGCCCAGATCGAGCATCTGCTGCGGGGTTGAGACCTTGGCGAAGAGCGCGCGGGTCGCCTTGTTCACCCCCACATCGGTCGCCTGAGCGCTCAGCGCGACCGCGACGAGCAGCTGATAGGCGTTGCCATATTCGAGCTCGGTCTGGGGCGAGGGGTTGTCCTCGGCCAGACGGCGGAAGAATTCGAAGATCTGGTCGCGGGTCATAAGTCAGCCGAACAGCCTGCGCCACAACCCGTCCCGGGCAGAGGGTGAGCCTGCCGGACGCACCCAGTCGGTGCGCTTCTGCCAGACGATGCCGGGCACTTCGAGCCGCGTCTCGGGGTCGCCGTTCCAATTCGGTGCAAAGCCTTCCGCCTTCAGCGCCGCGACGATTGCCTCGCCCACGCCGCGCTTTGGCTCGGCCCCCTCGGCGACCGCATCGAAGCCGATGAACAGCGAATGTCCCGCTACGGCCCGTTCCAGATCCTGCCCGTGATAGAAGGCGAACCCGTGCCATCTCCCCGGCGGATCGCGGGCGATCAGATCCCATGCATCGCCATGCGCATCGCTGGCGGTCATGCCTGCATTGTGGAGCGCGAGGATGCCGCTTGCCTCCAGCGCGTCGAAGGCGCGGGCGAGCCGGTCCCAGTCGGTGACCGCAGGCCACCCGGCCTCGGCCGCGCGCTTGGCTTTCATCACGCTCACCGCATGATCCCGCACGGCATTGGCGTGCGGCGCGCCATCGGGATCGAAGGCCATGTCCGCGATGTAGGTTTCCAGATCGTCCTCGTTGAAGAACCCGCCTGCGATCATCACGCTGATCGTTTCGCGGTAATAGGCAAGGGCGTCGAAATCGTCCTCCACCGCGTTACAGCCCCAGCACGTCGTTCATGGTGTAGCGTCCGGCGCTTTGGGCGGTGAGCCACTCCGCCGCCCGCACAGCCCCGCGCGCGAAGATCATGCGGTTTTCCGCCGAGTGCGACAGCGTCAGCCGCTCCTCGGACCCTGCGAATATCACCGAATGTTCGCCCGCAACCGTGCCGCCGCGCAGGGTGGCGAACCCGATCGCACCCTCGGCCCGCTTGCCGGTCATGCCGTGGCGGCCGCTCTCCATATTGTCGGACAGCGCAATGCCGCGCCCCGCCGCCGCCGCCTCGCCGAGCAGCTTGGCGGTGCCCGAGGGCGCGTCGACCTTCATGCGGTGGTGCATCTCCAGCACCTCGATATCCCAGTCGGGCCCCAGCCTTGCGGCGGCCTCGCGCACCAGATGCGCCATCAGCGTGACGCCCAGCGAGAAATTGCCCGATTGCAGCACCGGGATCGCGCGCGCGGCCTCGGCGAGGCTCACGAAATGCGCCTCCTCCAGCCCGGTTGTGCCGACCACGATCGGCTTGCCCGCCACCCGCGCCGCGCCGAGGTTCGCCGCGAGCGCTTGCGGAGCGGAGAAATCGACCAGCACGTCGCACTGGCTGGCGTGCGGCCCGATGCTCCCGCCTGCATCCACGCCGACGCACAGCGTGTGCCCGGCATCCGCAATCGCCGCCTCCAGCGCCTGCCCCATGCGGCCCTTGTGCCCGATCACCCCGAATTGCAGCATTGCCCAAGCCTCCGTTCGGACCGGGCTTGTCGAAGCCCCGCCCTTGCTTTCACCGCCGTAAAGGGAAAGACAGTCCTTCGACAAGCTCAGGACGAACGGAGACGGGTTTGAGCGCAGGAATTGAACGCATCGTCATCCTCACCGGCGCCGGGATTTCCGCCGAGAGCGGGATCGACACTTTCCGCAGCGCCGGGGGTCTGTGGGAGCAGCACCGGGTGGAGGATGTCGCCACGCCGGAGGGCTTTGCGCGCAACCCCGATCTGGTGCTGAACTTCTACGACAAGCGCCGCGCCGCGCTCGCCCAGGTGGCGCCCAACGCCGCGCACATGGCGCTGGCGCGGCTAGAGCGCGAATTTTCGGGCGCGTTGCTGCTCGTCACCCAGAACGTCGATGATCTCCACGAACGCGGCGGATCGGCCCGCGTGCTGCATATGCATGGCGAACTCAAGAGCGCGCTGTGCTCGTCCTGCGAGACCCGCGCGCCGTGGCAGGCGACGATGATCGAGCGCCCGCCATGCCCCGTCTGCCGCGCGCCTACGCTTCGCCCCGATGTCGTGTGGTTCGGCGAGATGCCCTATCAGATGGGCCGGATCTATCAGGCGCTGGAGCGGTGCGACCTCTTCGTCAGCATCGGCACCTCGGGCGCGGTCTATCCGGCGGCGGGCTTCGTTCAGGAGGCGCGCAGCAACGGCGCGCGCACGCTCGAACTCAATCTCGAACCCTCCGAAGGCTCGCGCTACTTCCACGAATCGCGCCACGGCCCGGCCAGCGTGCTGGTGCCGCAATGGGTGGATGAGGTGCTAGGCGGGTGAACCGCACGCCTTGCAGGCGGGATCCTTGGCGATGCGGATGGTGCGCATCGCCGGGTCGAGCCCGTCGAGGATGTGGAGCTTGCCAAAGCCCGGATCGCCCATCGCGCTCACGCCCGCCAGCACCACCTTGATCGCCTGCATGGCGGCAAACGTCGCGACCCAGCCGGCCATTGCGCCCAGCATCCCGTCATCGGCGCAGGTGTCGCAGTCCTCGGCATCGAAGGCATCGCCGACGAAGCAGCGGTAGCAGGCCTCGCCCGGGAGGTGCCCGGCCCAGGCGCCGACCTGTCCCTGAAACCGCCCGACCGCCGCCGAGAGCAGCGGGATACCGCTCGCCACGCAGGCGTCCGAGACGGCGAGGCGGGTGGCGAAATTGTCGGTGCCGTCGAGCACCACGTCCGCGCTGTCGATCAGCCGGGCGGCGTTGTCTGGGGTGATGCGCGCGTCGGACACGTCGACGGCAAGCGCATCGTCGAAATTGGCGAGCCAGCGCCGCGCCGAGACCGCCTTGCCATAGCCCACGTCGCGGGTGGTGAAGATCGTCTGGCGCTGGAGGTTCGAGACATCGACCACATCGTCATCGACCAGCGCCAGCCGCCCGATCCCGCTCGCGGCGAGATATTGCAGCGCCGGAGAGCCGATCCCGCCGAGGCCAATGATCGCGACCTTGCTTTCCGCCAGCCGCACCTGCCCGGCGCCACCGACTTCGGGCAGCACGATATGGCGGGCAAAGCGTTCGAGCCGGGCGGGGGCAAGGCTCATGGTTCGCGCGCGTCCTCTGGCAGCATGGGGCGCCGCTCCTGCTTGAAGGCACCGATGCCGTGCCACCACAGGAAGGCGATCACCGCGCCCTTGGTCGGCTGGAGCATGACGAGCAGCATCACGATCGAAACCGGCAGCAGGATCGCGAGCGTCAGCCAGGCCGAAAGCCCGCCCGCGATCATCGCGATCACGACCGGCGCGAGCAGGTGGCCGACCACGAAGATGCCGATATAGGCCGGAAAATCGTCGGCCTGCTGCAACGACCAGTCCTGCTGGCAATGCCCGCAGCGATCGACCGGCTTGAGCCACGCGCGAAACAGCGGCGCCTCGCCGCAGCGCGGGCAACGGCACTTCGCGCCGCGCCACAGCGCGGGAAGCCAGCCGGAAGGCAGCTCGATCAACTCGGGAGAAAGGCGCTGAGAAGGCATGGACAGGCTGTTTACAACCTGTGGACGACCTGTCGACAGGCCTGTGCACAGGCCTGTCGAAAGAGCGGTTCAAACATGGGGGAAGGCCTGTGGGTGATCAGCTTTCGAGCTGGCGCAGCAGGCTCCGCACATCGCCGTCCATGTCGGCGTCGCGCTGGCGCAAATCCTCGATCAGGCGCACCGCATGGATCACGGTCGAATGGTCGCGCCCGCCGAACTTGCGCCCGATTTCAGGGTAGCTGCGGGGCGTGAGCACCTTGGAGAGATACATCGCCACCTGCCGCGGCCGCACCACCGCGCGGGCGCGGCGCTTGCTGCTCATCTCCGCGCGGTCGATGCGGTAGAACTGGCACACCGTGCGCTGGATCTCGTCGATCGTGATCCGGCGGCGGTTGGCGCTGAGGATGTCGGTCAGCTGCTCTTCGGCGAGTTGCAGCGACACGTCCTGCCCGGTCAGCTGGGCATAGGCGATCAGCTTGTTGAGGCCGCCCACCAGCTCGCGCACGTTGCGGGTGATGGTGCGGGCGAGGAAATCGACCACATCCTCGGGCACAGTGATCGCGGCAAAGCGGGTGAGCTTGGAGACGAGGATCTTCTTGCGCAGCTCGATATCAGCAGGCTGGATGTCGGCGACGAGGCCCATCGACAGGCGCGAGAGCAGGCGCGGTTCCACCCCGTCAAGCGCCTGCGGGGCGCGGTCGGCGGCGAAGACCAGCCGCTTGCCTTCGGCCAGCAGCGCGTCGATCGTGTAGAGCAGTTCTTCCTGCGCGCTGGCCTTGCCGATGATGAACTGGATGTCGTCCACCAGCAGCAGATCGAAGCTGCGCAGCCGCGCCTTGAATTCGATCGTCTGGCTCGACTTAAGCGCCTGGACGAATTCGACCATGAAGCGCTCGGCCGAGCAGTAGAAGATGCGCGCGCGGGGGTGGGCCTGCAGATAGCCGTGACCGATCGCGTGGAGCAGGTGGGTCTTGCCCTGTCCGGTCGCCGCCTTGAGATAGAGCGGCGAGAACTGCGGCTGTTCCAGCGCAGCCATGCGCTGCGCCGCATTGCAGGCGAGGATGTTCGCCTCGCCCGTGACGAAGGCGGCAAAGGTCAGCGAGGGGTCGAGCCCGACCGAGGAGGTGAAGCTCGCATCGCCCAGCGCGCCTGCGGCCAGCGCAATCGCGCTCGCGCCGTCATTGGCGGGGCGGCGACCATCGTCGAGCCGCAGGTCGGGCAGCTGACGGCGGCCCGGATGCACCACGATATTGACCTTGCGCACTTCGCTGCGCGCGATGCTCCAGGCCAGTTGCAGCCGATCGTGGAACCGGTCGCGCACCCAGTTGGCAGAAAATTCGGTCGGGAGGTAGAGATCGAGCGTGCCGGATTCGCGGTTCAGCGCGCCCAATTGAATCGGCTTAATCCACTGGCTGTGCAGCTGGTGCCCGAGATCCTTGCGCAGGCCCTGACTGATATCGGCCCAGTCGGCAGCGAGATTAACGGCTTCGGAGTCTTCCATCAGATGTTCATCGGCCTGCCGGCCACCCGCACGCGCCTTATCGATTCTGCTGTCGATCCTGTGCACAATCTCATCCCCAATTCTTGCGATGTCCGACGAGCAAGCTGCCCGCAGACCCATTGTAACCCCATTGCGACAGGCACTGCCTTTCCCTTCCCCGGAATCGGCGATCCCGGGGACCCCCCCTGTCAGCCAGTTTGTAAATGCCGCCCGGACTGTCCCGCGCCGGGTGGAGTTCCTGTAAAGAGACCTGACGGGCTTTGCGCAAGCGCGGACTTTTAAAAAAAGTGAAATAATCCTGTTGACTCGCCCCTGTCCCGCAGACTTGCATTCAAACCATTGAAATTAAAAGATATAGTCCAAATTTACCACGCGAATCGCGAGGAATCCTGACATTTGTGCGGGATAGGCTTGTCGCATTTGCCACAAAGCAAACGGGCCGCGCTTCGACAGCGCGGCCCGTTTGCTTTGTGATGCCATCCTGGCCCGTAATCACGCGTAACGCGCGACTACGGATCGCTGGCGAATCGTTGTCAGAGCGTGGCGACTCGGCGCGTCAGACGCGACATCTTGCGGGCCACGGTATTCTTGTGCAGCACGCCGCGTGCCACGCCGCGGGCCATTTCCGGCTGGGCCGCCTTGAGCGCGGCGGCAGCGGCTTCCTTGTCACCGGCTTCGCAGGCCGATTCGACCTTCTTGATGAAGCTGCGGATGCGGCTGATGCGCGCACCATTGATGGCGGCGCGATTGGCGTTGCGGATGATGCGCTTCTTGGCTTGCGGCGTATTGGCCATAATTCGTGTCTGTCTCGCGTTTGCTTCGGGCCGCTTGGGGCGGCCGGGAAATTGGTGCCGAAAAACTGGTGGCGGTGTGCTCGAAAAGGGCGAGCGGACGCAGGGCCCTACCGCCGGAAAGCAGCGCGCATAGTCAGAATGGCCCGCGAGGTCAATGATTCTCGCCTATTTCTGGCAAGCCGGACAGAACCAGGTGCTGCGCCCGCCCTGTGCGATGCGCTGGATGACCCCGCCATCGTCACGGCGGCAGGCCTGCCCCTCGCGCCCGTAGACATCGAAGCTGCTGGCGAAATAGCCCAGTTCCCCATCGGGCCGGGCATAGTCGCGCAAGGTCGATCCCCCGTCGCGGATCGAGGCTTCCAGCACCGCGACGATCGCGGGCACCAGCCTTTGCAGCTGCGGCCCGGTCACCTTGCCCGCGGGCTTGGTGGGGCGGATGCCGGCGCGCCAGAGTGCCTCGCAGACGTAGATATTGCCCAGCCCCGCAACGATCCGCTGGTCGAGCAGGCACAGCTTGATCGATTGCGTCTTGCCCCTGAGTGCGGCCTTGAGGTGCGCAGCGCTGAGCCCCGGCCCGAGCGGTTCCGGCCCGAGCGCGGCGAATTGCGGCCAGGCATCAAGCCCATCCGAGCCAACCAGATCGACCGAGCCGAAGCGCCGCGGATCGCACAGGGCAAAGCGGTGCGAAGCAGTTTCCAGCACGAGATGATCGTGAACGTCGGGCGCCTCCGGATCGATCCGCCAGCGCCCGCTCATGCCCAGATGGAAGATCATGGTCGAACCGCGATCGAGGTGCAGCAGGCCATATTTGGCGCGGCGCGACAGGGCACGTACCGTCGCGCCGGTCATCACCTGCACCAGATCGGCGGGGAAGGGGCGGCGCAGATCGGCGCGGTTGAGCTGGACGCGCGTGATCCGCTCGCCCTCAAGGAAGGCGGCGAGCCCGCGCACGGTCGTCTCGACCTCGGGCAGTTCAGGCATTGCAAACTTCGCACATGGCGCACCCTGTAACACCCTTTGCGCTCGGCTCAATTCCCTCTAGGGAACGCCGCATGACACACAGCACCGACGACACCGTCTCCTTCGGCTTCGAAGATGTCACGCCCGAGGAAAAGACCCGCCGCGTGGGCGAGGTCTTCTCCAGCGTCGCAAAGAAATACGACATCATGAACGATGCGATGAGCTTCGGCATGCATCGCGGGTGGAAGGATCGCTTCGTCCGGCGCGTCAAGCCGCAGCCGGGTGAGAACATCCTCGACATGGCGGGCGGCACCGGCGACATCGCTTTCCGCATGGCGGATCGCGGCGCGAACGTGACCGTTGCCGACATCAATCAGGAAATGCTCGATGTCGGAGCGGAGCGCGCGATGGAGCGCGACGAGGCCGAAGGGGCGGGCAGCCTCGTCTTCTCGCACCAGAATGCGGAACAGGTCAGCTTCTCCGCCAATACCTTCGATGCCTACACCATCGTGTTCGGCATCCGGAACGTCACCTTCAAGGACAAGGCGCTGGCCGAGGCTTACCGCGTGCTGCGGCCCGGCGGGCGGTTCTTCTGCATGGAATTCTCGGTCACCGACTGGTCGGGCTTCCGCGAGATCTACGATCTTTATTCGATGCACATCATGCCGCGCATGGGGCAGGTCATCGCGGGCGATGCGGACAGCTATCGCTATCTGGCGGAATCGATCCGCAAGTTCCCGCGCGCCGCCGAGTTCGAGAGCATGATCCGCGCGGCCGGGTTCGTGAACACCAAGGCCGAGATCATCCTCGGCGGCGCGGTGGCGATCCATTCGGGGTGGAAGATCTGACCCTGTGACAAGCTCGGTAACGCACCTTTCCCGCCTTGCGCGCTGGGGCGTGACGCTTGCCCGGCGGCGCGCGCTGGTGGGGATCGAGAATGATCCCAACGCGCCCGCAACCGTGCGCCGGCTGGCGCGCCTGGCGCGGCTGGCGACGCTGACCGGCAAGGCCGGCACGCGCGACTATGCGGGGGCCTTCCGCGCGATCGGCCCGGCGGCGATCAAGTTGGGGCAAAGCCTCGCCACCCGCCCCGATCTGGTCGGTGAGGAAGCGGCGAACAATCTGCTGAGCCTTCAGGACTCGCTCCCGCCCGTGCCCTTCGCGCAGATCAGGGCGGCGATCGAATCGAGCTTCGGCCAGCCGCTCGAAAACCTGTTTGCCGAAATCGACCCCGTGCCGGTCGGCGCGGCGAGCATCGCGCAGGTGCACAAGGGCGTCACCACCGATGGCCGCAAGGTCGCGATCAAGGTGCTGCGTCCCGGCATCCGCGAGAAATTCGCGCGCGACATCCAGACCTATGAATGGGCCGCCGCCCATGTCGAGCAAATGGGCGGGGAGGCCAGTCGCCTTCGCCCGCGCCTCACCATCGCCAACTTCAAGCGCTGGACCAATTCGGAACTCGACCTCAGGCGCGAGGCGGCCTCGGCCAGCGAACTCGCCGAGCAGATGGCAGGCGTTCCGGGCTACCGCATTCCGGCGGTCGACTGGGACCGCACCAATGGCCGGGTGATGACGATCGAGTGGATCGACGGGGTCAAGATCAGCCGCGTCGAGGAATTGCGCGCACGCGGGCATGATCTTGCCGAGATTTCCCAGCGCCTCGTCATCAGCTTTCTTACCCAGGCAATCAGCGCCGGGTTCTTCCACGCCGACATGCACCAGGGCAACCTGTTCGTGGAGGATGACGGCACCATCGTCGCGATCGATTTCGGGATCATGGGCCGCATTGATCGCCGCGCGCGGCAGTGGCTCGCCGAGATTCTCTACGGGCTGACCACCGGCAATTACCAGCGCGTCGCCGAGATCCATTTCGAGGCGCAATATGTGCCCAGCTATCACTCGGTCGGCGAATTCGCGACGGCGCTGCGCGCCGTGGGCGAGCCGATGCGCGGCAAGCCGGTCAAGGAACTCTCGGTCGGCCAGATGCTCGACGGGCTGTTCGCGATCACCCGCGATTTCGACATGCAGACCCAGCCGCACCTGCTGCTGCTGCAAAAGACGATGGTGATGGTCGAAGGCATCGCCACCCAGCTCAATCCCGACATCAATATGTGGGACACTGCCGCGCCCTATGTGCGCGAGTGGATCCGCGATGAACTCGGGCCGGAAGCGGCGCTCGCCGACCGGTTGAAGCAGGATGCCGAAACCCTGCTGCGCCTGCCGGGCCTGATCCGGCGCGTGGAGGAAATGTTCCCGCCCAAGGGCGGCGCGCCCGAACCGCCGCCGCTGCCCGAGATCGTGCTGATCACCGACAAGCGCGAAGACAGCGGGCTGGTGGGCCACCTCCTGCTCGGCGCGCTGGCGGGCGGGGCTGCGGTGTGGGGCGCGCTGGCGCTCGGCTGGATCGGATGAACCCCGCTCCCGGCGGCGTGACGCTGCTGGACCGGTGGGAGGCGCTCGGCCGTCCGCTTGCGCACCTGCCGCGCCGGGCTGCGGTGCTGATACTGGCACTGCTCGCCGCAGCGATGGCCTGGGCCATCACCGCCGCCGCGCCGGTTGATCGGGCCGAACGCGCGCGCATCACCGCCAAGGCCGAGGCTGCGCCGGCCGCCGCCCGTCCCAAGGCAAGCGGCGATCTGGCGCTCTATGCCCGCATTGCCGAACGGGTGAGCGCGGGGGAGGGCTATTACGCCGCCGCCATCGCGGAACAGCGCGCCAGCAATTACCCGACCCGGCCCTTCATCGCGGTGCGCCAGCCGACGCTGGCGTGGCTTCAGGCCCTGATCGGCGTGGACGCAGTGCGCGGGCTGGAACTGGCGCTGGTCGCCGCCTGCCTGTGGGCGGCCAATATGCGGCTGCGCGGTCTGGTCGCGCTGCCCGAGAGAGCGGCGGCGCTGGTGCTGCTGGCGTTGGGCGGTGCGGCGGCGGTGGTGCCGCTCGCGGGGTTGATCCACGAATTGTGGGCGGGCCTGTGGCTGACTTTCGCGCTGCTGCTCTATCGTCCGGAGCGCTGGTGGCCCGCGCTGCTCGCCGCCGCCGCCGCGCTGGCAGTGCGCGAGCTGGCAGCGCCCTTCGTGCTGTTGTGGGTGGGTTTCGCGCTCGCCGCGCGGCGCTGGCGCGAGGCGGCGGGGGTGGCGGCGCTGCTGGCGGTCTTCGCAGGCGCGATGGCGCTGCATTTCGCGGCCGTCGAGGCCGCGCGAATGCCGGGCGACCTTGCCTCGCAGGGGTGGGATGCGCTCACCGGCTATGGCCTGCCGCTGATGGCGGTGGCGCGACTGACCGGGCTGGCGCTGATCCCCGTGTCCCTTGCCGCGCCCCTCGCGATCCTCCCGCTGATCGGCTGGGCGGCGATCGGCGGGCGGCTGGGGCTGTTTGCGCTGCTGTGGTTCGCCGGCCTGTTCACGATGATCGCGCTGTTCGCCCGGCCGGAGAATTTCTACTGGGCGCAGCTGGCACTCCCTGCCTATGGCTTGGGTCTGGCTTTCGCCCCGCGCGGGGCCTACGAGCTGGCGAACCGGGCTTTTGCGCGGGGTTAAAGGCTAAGTTAACCAAGCTTTGCGATGGAAGCAGCCTCGACTATGGCTGACATCCGAAAAGGCGGCGCGAGAGGCAGTGGCATGATGAGCGAACAGGAGGCGACATCGGGCAAGGCGCCCCGCATCCTGCTGGTGGTGGGTGGCGGGATTGCCGCCTACAAGGCTTGCGAACTGGTGCGCCTTGCCCGCAAGGGCGGGGCCGAGGTCACCTGCGTGCTGACCAAGGGCGGCCAGCAATTCGTCACCCCGCTCTCGCTTGCCGCGCTCAGCGAGAATCAGGTCTACACCAACCTCTTCGACCTCAAGAACGAGGCCGAGATGGGGCATATCCAGCTCAGCCGGGAGGCCGATCTCGTGGTGGTCTGCCCGGCGACCGCAGATCTCGTCGCCAAGATGGCGAACGGCATCGCCGACGATCTCGCCACCACGCTGATCCTCGCCACCGACAAGCCGGTGATGGCCGTGCCCGCGATGAATGTGCGGATGTGGGAGCACGTGGCGACCCGGCGCAACATCGCCACGCTGAAGGCGGCGGGCGTCACCGTGCTGCACCCGGACGAAGGCCCGATGGCTTGCGGCGAATTCGGCTATGGCCGCCTGCCCGAGCCCGAGGCGATCTGGCGCGAAGTCGCGGCCGCGCTCGGCCTTGCGGTGCCCGAGCCTGCGCTCGCGCCCCCGCCCGATGCGGCGCCTGCGCGCCTGCCCGCGCCCGAGATCGAGGTCGAAGCGCTCGAGCCCGAGGAAGAGGACGATGGCAGCGCCGCCATGCCCGAGGGCGGTCTCGGCGGGTTCCTGTCGCGCCTCATCCCGCGGTCCACCGCCAAGCGCACGCATCAAGAAATCGAGGCCGAGTTCGAGGAACTGCCCGAGCCCGAAGACCTGTTGCTCCCCGAAGAGGAGCCCGCCCCCGATTTCGCGCCCGATCTGGGCGGGCCGCTGCTGGCGCGCAAGGGCGCCGCTTCGGCCGCGCCGCCGATCGATGCCGGGGCGATCAATCACACGGTCGATCCGCGCAAGGCCGCGCCCGAATTCCTCGCCCCCGAAGTGCCGGAAGAGATCGAGGCCGATCTGGGCGAAGTGCCCGATGGCGATGCTCTGGGGGTCGATGCAGGCCACCGTCCGCTTGCAGGGCGGCACGTGCTGGTCACCGCCGGGCCGACCTGGGAAGCGATCGATCCGGTGCGTTACATCGCCAACCGCTCGAGCGGGAAGCAGGGCTTCGCCATCGCCGCCGCCGCCGCCGCACTCGGGGCCGAGGTGACGCTAGTCGCCGGGCCGGTGGCATTGAAAACTCCGCTCGGCGTGAACCGCATTGATGTCGAAAGCGCGAACGACATGGCCCAGGCCGTGCGGCAGGCGCTGCCCGCCGATGTCGCGGTGATGGTCGCCGCAGTGGCGGACTGGCGCCCGCGCGAATATCGCAACCGCAAGGTCAAGAAGCGCGAATCCGCCCCGCCGGCGCTGATGCTGACCGAGAATCCCGACATCCTCACCAACCTTTCGGTCGGGGTGAACCGGCCCGGCCTGCTGATCGGCTTCGCGGCCGAAACCGACAAGGTAATCGAAAACGCCAAGGCCAAGCGCAAGCGCAAGGGCGCGGACTGGATCATCGCCAATGATGTGAGCGGCCCCCTCGGGTCCGGCGTGATGGGCGGGGACCGCAACCGCGTGACGATCATCAGCGCGGACGGGATCGAGACGCTTGAGGAAATGCCCAAGGCGGCGGTCGCCATGGCGCTGGTCGAGCGTATTGCGGCAGCGCTCCACGCCGAGGCGGCGGAATGAGCCCATCGGTCAAGGTCGCGGTCAAGCGCCTGCCACACGGCGCAGGCCTGCCGCTGCCCGCCTATGCCACGGCAGGTGCCGCCGGGATGGACGTGGTCAGCGCAGAGGACGTGACGCTCGCTCAGGGCGCGCGCCACGCGGTGGCCACCGGCCTCGCGCTGGCGATCCCGGAAGGCTACGAAATTCAGGTGCGCCCACGATCGGGCCTCGCGCTGAAGCACGGCATCACCGTGCCCAACACCCCCGGCACGATCGACAGCGACTATCGCGGCGAGCTGAAGGTGATCCTGATCAACTTGGGGAGCGAACCCTTCGTGATCCAGCGCGGCGACCGCGTGGCGCAGCTGGTGCTGGCCCCGGTGGTGCAGGCCGCGTGGGACGAGGTCGAGGAACTCGACACGACATCGCGCGGCGAGGGCGGCTTCGGCTCGACCGGGGGGCATGCCAGGCTCTGATCCGTGACGGGTCGCCTCAGCCCCGCGGGCTTTCGGTCTCGGGCGGTGCGTGGGGGACTTTCCAGGTGATGCGCGATTCCCAGCGTCCTTCGACCGGCTTCCCGTCATTATCGCGCGCAGGATCGAAGCGCCCACGCCGGGTCACCAGCTCGCAAGCCTCCCGGTCGAGGCGCGAATCGCCGCTGCTTTCGAGAATCGTGCAGGCCATGACCCGGCCCTGCGGCGACACCGTCACCGCGAACTGCACCATCCCCTCACCGTTGCAGCCGTCATAGGGACAGTGTGGCTCTGCCGAGGACATCCAGCGCTCCGGCACGAGCGGCACTGGATCGCTCCCGGCCAGCGCCCGAGCGGAAAGGCCCAGGCCAAGCATGGCAATGGCAAGGCGGGCTATCATGGGCACAGCATACCCCTGTCCGGCGCAACAAAAAAGGCGGCGCCGATCCCCTGGCGCCGCCTCTCTTTTTTCCCGTCCAAGGGACTCTTGTCTGGTGGCCTACACCATCAATCGGTGGGGCGCACGGTATTTTCGCCATCGTCGCGAATCGTGATCCGCACGGTCTCGCCCGAATTGCCGGGGAAGTCGGTGAACAGCGCGTCCACCAGGTTCGGCACCAGACGCGGCAGGCGGTTCGAGCGCGACACGGCTTCGGCCTTGCCTTCGAACAGGCGCTGGCCATCGGCGCGGCGGTCGATCTTCAGGTCGACCTCGCTGGTGTAGACAGTGTAGCTGCGCACGTCCGGCCCGCCGAAGAAGGGGTCGTTGAACCCGTAACCCCAGGCACCGAAGCCGCCGCCCCAGCCGCCCCAGCGGCCCCACGGGCCGAAGGCACCGCCGACACCCGGCGTGCTGCGCACCCGCTCCCGGCCGTTGTCGACGTCGTAGTCGAAGCGCACCAGCATGTCCGCCGTCTCGGGCGAGGCGGCGCGGGTGTAGCCCAGCTGCTGCATCTCGGCGGCGACGGCATTGGCATAGGTCGCAAATTCGAGCCCGCCGGCAAGTTTGGGATCTTCCGGCACGACCGCGAAAGTCTGGCCCTGCGGCGCAGGCAGCGGAACGGCAAAGCGCGACACATCCGCCTTGAACGGCGTGGCGCAGGCGGACAGCCCGAGGGCGAGCGCCAGCGGCAGCGCGACGCGGGCAAGAGGCTTCATCGAGTTCATCTTCGGCAACATGGCACAACCCTTGTCTTGAGGCCATTGCATCGAAAGCACGGCCTTTACGCGGGACAGTATATGACCCGCGAATGAACTGGAATTGAATATTCGTCGTGCCCGCGCCTCGCCTCACCGGAGGCGGACGGCGTCAGTGCCGCACCAGCCCCAGCGCGCGGTAGGCGGCATCGAGCGTCGGCGTGCCGCGTTCGCGCGCCTTGGCGGCACCCCGGGCGAGGATCGCATCGAGCGCTTCGCTATCCTCCTTCAGCGCCACGAAGCGGTCGCGGATCGGGCCGAGGGTGGTCACCAGCAGCTCCGCCAGCGCGGGCTTGAAGGCGCCGAAGCCCTGTCCGCCATATTGCGCCAATACCGCCGCCACCGGCTCGCCCGAGAGCGCGGCATAGATCCCGACGAGGTTCTTCGCCTCGGGCCGATCGGCCAGCCCCGCTTCCTCGGAGGGGAGGGGCTCGGGGTCGGTCTTCGCCTTCTTGACCTTCTGCGCCATCGTGTCGGCATCGTCGGAAAGGTTGATGCGGCTCATGTCGCTGGGGTCGGACTTCGACATCTTGGCGCTGCCATCGCGCAGGCTCATGATGCGCGCCGCCTCGGCCGGGATGATCGGTTCGGGCAGGGTGAAGACCGGCGCGTCCTCGCTGGCGAAGTCATTGTTGAACTTCTGCGCGATGTCGCGGGCGAGCTCGAGATGCTGCTTCTGATCCTCGCCCACCGGCACGTGGGTGGTCTGGTAGAGCAGCACGTCGGCGGCCTGCAGCACCGGGTAGGTGAACAGCGCCACGGACTGCCCCTCGCGATTCTTGCCGGCCTTGTCCTTCCACTGGGTCATGCGATTGAGCCAGCCCATCCGGGCGGTGCCGTTCAAGAGCCATTGCAGCTCGGCGTGCTGGGGCACCTGCGCCTGGTTGAACAGCACCGAACGGTCGGGATCGATCCCGCAGGCGACCAGCGCCGCGGTCATCTCCAGCGTGGCGGCCTTGAGGCCCGCTGGATCGTGCGGCTGCGACAGCGCGTGGAGATCGGCGAGGAAGAACAGCGCCTCGGAGCCCGGCTCAAGCGAATCCTGCATCGCCGCCCAGTTGCGGATCGCGCCCAGGTAATTGCCGAGGTGAAGATTGCCGGTGGGCTGGATGCCGGAGACGACGCGCATGATATTCCCGTGAATGGCTTATGTCTGGCGGCGCAATAGGCGCTGGATCGTCGCCTTGTCGAGGACTCCGAGAAGCACCGTGCCCGCGCCATAGGTGACGAAGCTCACCGCGACGATCGCGCCGATCGCGGCAAGGCGGGTGAGGAAGGGGCCGTCGAGCCACGGCGTGATCGCCTGCATCAGCCCCCACAGGGCTGCGCCCATCAGCGCTGAGGCGAGCGCGATCCGTCCGATCCGCCCGAGCACGCGCGGCGGCAGGCGGAAATAGCCGCGCCGGGCAAGGATGATGCCCAGCAGCGCGATATTGACCCACGCCCCGATCGCCCCCGCCAGCGCAAGGCCCACGACGCCCAGCACCGGCACCAGCACGATGTTGAGGCCCACGGTGACCACCAGCGATGCCGCGGCGGTATAGACCGGCGTCTTGGTATCGGCGCGGGCGAAGAAATTGGGGGTCAGCACCTTGACCAGCACATAGGCAGGCAGGCCGACGACCAGCGCGGAGGTGACCATCCCGGTGGTCTGCGCGTCCTCTGCGGTGAAGGCCTGACCTTCCATGAAGGCTTTCACGAAGGCAAAGCCCGTCACGAACAGCGCCACCGCGCAGGGGAGCGTCAGCAGCATTGCCAGCTCGACCGCATTGGCCTGCAGGCGCACCGCTTCCCCGTCCTCGGCCTTGGCGATGTAGCGCGACAGGGCGGGCAGGATCGCTGTGCCCAGCGCAATGCCGATGATGCCGAGTGGCAGCTGATTCCAGCGATCGGCCATCGCCATATAGGTGAGGCTCCCGTCCGGCAGGCCGCGGATGAACAGAAGGTCGATGAAGCGGCTGATCTGATAGACCCCGGCGCCGAACACGGCGGGGACGATCAGCACCCCCATCTGCTTCACCTCGGCGGTGATGCGCGGGATGCCGAGCGGGATGCGGAACCCCGCGCGGCGCATGAACACGTAAAGCCACAGCAATTGCAGCAGCCCGCTGACCGAGACCGCAATGGCAAGGCCCACGCCGGTCGCGGCGCGGGTCGCCTCGCCCGCGGGTTGCAGCGCGCCCCAGGTGAGCGCGGTCAGCAGGCAGATGTTGAGCAGGATCGGCGCGGCGGCGGCGGCGGCAAAGCGCGACAGCGAATTGAGGATCGCCGCCACCAGCGTCGCCAGGCTCATGAACATGAGGTAGGGAAAGGCGATCCGCCCCATCGTGACGGCGAGATCGTAGGTCGCGGCATCGCCGCGCAGGTCTTCGTTAGCGAAGGCCCACAGCACCCAGGGCATCGCCACCATCATCACCGCGCCGAACAGCACGAGAATCGGCAGCAGCACCGCCAGCACCTCGCCGGCGAAACGCCGCGCAGCGTTCTCGTCGGCGGCCATGTGGCGGTTGAACAGCGGCACGAAGGCGGACGCGAACGCCCCTTCGGCGAACAGGCGGCGGAACAGATTGGGCAGCTGGAACGCCAGCTGCCACGCATCCGCCACCCCGCCCGCGCCCAGCACCCGCGCCAGCAGGATGTCGCGCGCAAAGCCGAACAGGCGGCTGACAGCGGTCAGCCCGCCGATGGTGCCGACGTTTCTGAGCAGGCTCATGGCCGGGGCGGAGTGCCGGGTTTGCGGATCAGGCGTTGCCAGTGACGGGCTTGACCGGCTCGCCGCCTGCGGCTTCCTCGGCCCGGCGCGCGGCGAGTTGCTGCGCGTAGATCCCGCCGAAATCGACCGGATCGACCAGCAGCGGCGGGAAGCCCGCATCGCGCACCGCATCGGCGACGACGCGGCGGGCAAAGGGGAACAGCAGGCGCGGCGCTTCGGCGTAGAGGAAGGCGTGGGCCTGATCCTCGGGCACATTGCGCATCCCCACCAGCCCGCAATAGGCGAGGTCGATCACGTAGATCGTGCCGCGCTGCGAGGCGGCGGTGAGCGTCAGCTTCAGCGTCACCTCGTGCACGTCCTGCCCGGCAGATTCGGCGCCGATGTTGAACTGCACGTCGATCTTCGGCGGTTCGGGCCACTGGAAGGAATCGGGCGCGTGCGGGTTCTCGACCGAAAGATCCTTCACATATTGCGTGATCAGGCCGACCGCGGGCATCGTATCCGCGCCATTGGGCTGCGGCGTGTCGGCGTTCTGATTGTCGAGATTGGTGAGGACGCCTTCTTCATCGGCCATTGTGCTGGGTTTCTTTCGCAAGGTTGCTGCAACAAAGGGTAACGGATCATGCGCGAAGGTGCATCCCGGCAGGTGCCCTTGCGCTTGGGCGAGCGCCTAGCAGGGGCGCGCAGCCGCCGCAACTGCGCCCGCACCGCTCGGCCCGTCGCGCGAGGCCCGCAACGGAACCTATGCGGCGTTGTCGAATTGTAATCGGGCCCCATTTAAGGCAGGGTAGCATCCTTGGACAAAGGTGCGCCGTAGCTTTGCCCCTCTCCCTTGTTCGAAGATCGGATTGGTATAGTGCCCGAAATCATCATCCTCGCCATGGTTGCCGCGTTTCTCGGCCTGCGCCTTTATTCGGTGCTGGGCCGCCGGGCGGAGCAGGAAGAGGAGCCCGTGCCGCAGCGCTTCGAATCGGACGATAAGCCGCCGGTGCGCGCCGTCGCGGTGCCCGCTCCGGTCGCCCCGCCGCGCATGGTCGAGCTTGAGGGCGTGATGCCTGCGGTCGAGCGCGCGCTGCGCGAAATCGCCGCCGCCGACAATCAGTTCAACCTCGGCCAGTTCCTCGACGGGGCCAAGGGCGCCTACCGGATGATCCTCGAAGCCTTCTGGAGCGGCGACCGCGAGACCCTGCGCGAGCTGTGCGACGATGATGTCTATGCGGGCTTCACCGCCGCCATCGACGCGCGCGAGGCGGCGGGCGAGACGCTCGCCAACACGCTGATCCGGATCGAGGAAGTGCGCATCCACTCCGCCTCGCTCGACGGGCGCACGGCGCGCATCGCGCTGCTGTTCGTGGCCGATATCGCCGCCGTCACCCGCGACAGGGACGGCAATGTCATCGCCGGGTCGCTCGACGATGCGATCGAGAGCCGCGACGTGTGGACCTTCTCGCGCAACACCACCTCGCGCGATCCCAACTGGCTGCTCGACGAGACCGACGAGGGCTAAACTCTAAGGGGTGATTACGGCGGGGTCGGCTGGGCCCGTCCGCAAGGGAGATTAGAACCATGCGTGCGGTGCTTGCTGTCGCCCTGCTTCTGGCGCTGGGAGCCTGTGGCCGGATCATCCCCGAAGGCAGCGTCCCGCCGCCTGTCACCACCCCGCCGCCCGTTCTGACGCCGCCGCCCGCCGCTGTCGGCGCCAATGCCTTGCTGACGGGCGTGGCGCTCGGCCCCGCCTTTTCCGGGCTGGGCGTCAACGATGCCGACGCGCGCGGCGCGCTGGCGAGCTTCATCGAATCCTGCCCCAAGCTGCTGTCGCGCGACGATGCCAGCGGCCTGACCCGCCGCGAGGACTGGCGCAGCGCCTGTGATGCCGCCCGCGCGGCCTCGCCCGCGCGGGCGCGCGAATTCTTCGCCGAACATTTCACCCCGGTGCGGGTCGGCGACGGCGCGGCCTTCGCCACGGGCTATTTCGAGCCCGAGATTGCCGGCAGCCGCACCCGCAGGCCCGGATACGAAGTGCCGGTCTATGCCATGCCCGCCGATCTGGTGCGCGGCTGGCCCGACGATGTGCCCGCCGCCGAACGCACCGGCCGCCCGCCGCTGGGGCGCTATGACGAGCGGGGCCGCTTCGTGCTCTACCACGATCGCGCCGCGATCGAGGATGGGGCGCTGATGGGCCGCGTGCCGGTGATCGCCTGGGCCGCCGATCCGGTGGAGTTCTTCTTCCTCCAGATCCAGGGCTCGGGCCGCTTGCGCACGCCCGAGGGCGAGGTGATCCGCATCGGCTATGCCGGGCAGAACGGGCGCGAATATGTCGGCATCGGCGGCGTGATGCGCGAGCGCGGGCTGCTCGGCAGCGGGCCGGGGCAATATTCGGGCTCGATGCAGGGCATTATGGCCTATATTCGCGAGAACCCTGCGGAGGGGCGCGATCTGATGCGGCTCAACAAGAGCTGGATCTTCTTCAAGGAATTGACCGGGGATGGCCCGCTGGGCGCCTTGGGCGTGCCGGTGCGGCGCGAGTCGTCGGTCGCGGCCGACCCGGCCTTCGTCCCGCTGGGCGCGCCGGTGTGGCTCGATCTCGACCGGGCCGAAGCGGACGGGCTGTGGATCGCGCAGGACACCGGGGGGGCGATCAAGGGCGCGAACCGTTTCGACACCTTCTGGGGCGCGGGCGAGGAGGCACGCCGGATCGCGGGCGGGATGAGCGGGCGCGGGCGCGCGCTGGTGCTGATCCCGCGCGCCGCCGCCGCGCGGCTCTCCGGGCGAT
>FWWL01002578.1_pt1 | contig 34333 bp, 36 predicted proteins | sample 2228331 | NCBI WGS metagenome assembly FWWL01 (sample SAMEA103939775, study PRJEB20133) | metagenome
CTGTGTTGTTTTCATCTGAAGATCTAGTTAATCTTCCTATTTTAAAGCTATTTTTTCCTTCATCCTTAACCATTTTGTTTATGTTTGATGCTCTTGTGTAATACGTTGAAAGCGTGCTTTCAATTTCTGAAGCCCCTGGCAAAAAGTTCTGCCTTACCAGTATCCCGGTTATAGATATGGTTATCTCAGGTTCATCAATATCTCTAAAATTCAGAGAGCTTGTTCTCTCATTCAAATTTATTTTGAGTGAGGTTTTTATTTCACGGGTGATTTTTCTTATGATCTCAGCCAGTTTTTTCTCGTTAGGGTTTTTAAGATCTGGTATAATTATAAATTCGTCTCCACCATAACGGCCGAATAAGTCGTTCTTTCTAATTATCTTGCTAATTGTTTCTGCCAAGGCATGAAGTACTTGGTCTGCATAGGAATGCGAATATTCTTCGTTTATTTTTTTGAAGTTGTCAACATCAAAGAATATGAAGCAGAATTCTTCTTCACGCATGAGCCCTTTCAGTTTGTCGTCTAGAGCTTGTCTGTTATAGACCCCATGACACCCTAACATAGGGTCGAGACGGTTTATTTTTATTAGTTCTTGATTCTTTTGCAAAAGCATATTATTCACTAGCAGCAGCAAAATTAGCATAGAGTTTTCTTGCCGCTGGCCGGCTTCGTTGTGCAACTGCTCATCATGTAGGGGTTTACTTTTCAGTAGCGTTTGGTTTCTAATTCCTTTTAAACACCAATCTGGTTGCTGATTATGTTTCATGTTTATCAATCATCCTTAGTTTGAGTTGTGCTATTTCATTGCTTAGCTCTGAAGCTCTTCCGCTTAGTCTATTGGCTCTCTCAAATAGGAATAAGGTTGGGTCTTCACTATACTTATAGCGTTTTCTCCGATAATCGCTGTTTGTCACGTTTTCTGGTGGTAATTTTAATCTCATATAAAGTTCTTTTCTCTCCTTCTCTAATCTGCATATCTTTGCACCAAGCTTGTTTAAGTGTTCTATTAGTACAGATTGCGGTTTTGCGATTGCTTTTGCGAGTTTTTGTTTAGATTTCATATGATCACTTATTCAAGTGTTTCATTTTATGGCTACTTGTGTTTAAAAATTATATGCTTGATTTTATTTTGCTTCACATTAATTAGGTAAGTTTTTAAATGTTGAATACGTTTTTTCTTGAAGAGGATTTAGGTGGTCATATGGTAGATATTGAAAGGACCTATGGCAAATCTGGGGTAGTAAATATGAAGAATGTGATGTGGCTAAACGAGCTTTCCAAAAGCAATCTATCTGAAGTCGGTGGCAAAGGCGCTAATCTGGGTGAGATGTACAACGCAGGGTTTCCAATTCCGAATGCTTTCGTAGTGACCAGTGGTGCATATTTCAAGTACATCAAAGCAAATGGCATAGACCGGCTTATAAAAGAGGTTACAAACGGTCTAGATGTAGAGAACACAGATGCCTTAAAAGTTGCTTCAGAAAAAATTAAATCAGCCATATTACAGGGAAATATCCCACAAGATATCGTGGATTCTATAGTCGGAGCATATAGGCAGTTGGGCGATGACAAATTTGTAGCAGTTAGGAGTTCTGCTACAGCTGAGGATCTTCCTGAGGCTAGTTTCGCAGGTCAGCAAGAAACATATCTTAATGTGAGAGGTGAAGAAGCTGTTTTGAGCGCAGTTAAAAGATGCTGGGCATCTTTGTTTGGCGAACGTGCGATATACTATCGGCAACAGAACGGTTTTGACCATGCACGTGTAGGTCTGGCCGCTGTGGTTCAGGAGATGGTTGAATCTCAGGTTTCGGGTATTATGTTTACAGTTGAACCAGTTTCTCAGAACAGGAATCTGTTGAGTATTGAAGCAGCATTTGGTTTGGGAGAAGTTGTCGTTTCGGGCGCAGTTACTCCAGACAGATATATAGTAGATAAGCGCACGCTTGAGATAAAGAGCAAGCAGATAAACAAGCAGACTTGGACTCTTGTGCTTCACGAGGGCGAAAATGTAGAGGTAGATATAAAGAAAGAGAAGCAACAGGAACAAAAGCTTAGAGACGATTTGATCATCGCACTTGCTAAGCTAGGTATTAAGATTGAGAATCACTATGGAAAGCCACAGGATATAGAATGGGGAATGGTCGATGACCAGCTCTACATTGTTCAATCAAGACCGATTACAACACTTAGAGAAGATTTGGCGGGTGCTGAAGAGGTGCACGTTGAGTCAACTACGTTAGCTTCTGCTGAAGTATTGGTTAAGGGCTTGGGCGCGTCTCCTGGGCTTGCGTGGGGTACAGTTAAAGTTCTTGCAGGACCACAGGAAATTGGCAAGGTAAAGAAGGGAGATATACTGGTTGCCAAGATGACCACCCCTGACTACGTACCTGCAATGAAGAAGGCAGCTGCGATAGTTACAGATGAGGGCGGTGCAACTTGTCACGCAGCGATTGTTTCACGAGAAATGGGAATTCCTTGCGTAGTTGGGACAGGAAATGCTACGACTACTTTAAGAGAAGGGGATGTTGTTACAGTAGATGCAATTCATGGAGTGGTTTATAATGGTAAGGTTGAAGAGCTTATAAAAGAGGAGAAGCAGGTGACAGATCACGACGTCAAGAAGGCTGAACAACTAGAGTATGTCCCTGTCACAGGTACTAAGATTTACGTAAATCTGGCAGAGGTAGAGCTAGCTGAAAAGGTCGCCAAGCTACCTGTTGATGGTGTTGGTTTGCTTAGAGCTGAGTTTATGATAGCAGACATCGGGGTTCATCCAAGAAAGCTTTTGGAAGAAGGTAGAGGTCATGAATTTACCGATAAGCTCGCAGAAGGCCTAAGAAAGTTTGCGGCCGCTTTCTATCCGCGACCTGTGGTTTACCGAGCAACTGATTTCAAAACCAATGAATACAGGAATCTGGAGGGTGGAGAAAAGTATGAACCTATTGAGAACAATCCTATGATTGGTTACCGCGGATGCTCTAGGTATGTTGCAGAGCCAGATGTTTTCAAGCTTGAGCTAGATGCTATAAGAAAAGTCCGTGAAGAATATGGCATGAAGAACCTCTGGCTTATGATTCCTTTTGTCAGGGATTTGCATGAGTTCACTCTTGTGAAAAAATTGGTCGAAGAAGCTGGTCTCAAACGCTCGCGAGATTTCAAACTTTGGATAATGGTAGAAGTTCCCTCTACAGTGATATTGATAGACGAGTTCATCGAAGCAGGTATAGATGGCGTATCTATCGGTTCAAATGATTTAACACAGCTGATATTGGGAATTGATAGAGATAATGCAATACTCGCCAAAGAATTTGATGAGAGGAACCCTGCAGTTTTCAAAGCTATCAAACACGTTATAGAAAGATGCAATGCAAAGGGAGTTACAGTATCGATATGTGGTCAGGCACCTTCGGTATACCCAGAGGTCGCAGAGAAATTAGTTGAATATGGGATAACTAGCCTTTCAGTAAATCCTGATGTTGTAATTCGGACAAGGCAATTGGTTGCTGCAGCTGAGCAGAAAATATTACTTAAGAGATTAAGAGCACTTTATTCGAAGGTGATAAACAATATCGATGTTAACGAGGCCAATAAGTGGTAATCACTAATGGCATTAAAATATTCAGTTGTGCCAGCCATATTGGTTAATACATGCGATTTACTCTTACAAAGGTTGCAGTTATCGAAACACGTAACTACATCAATACAGATTGACATAATGGACAATATTTTTGTCCCAAATAAAAGCATTCAGCCAGATGAGATCTCTAAGAGTTATCTTGCAGGTTTTGAAGTAGAGTTTCATTTGATGGTCTCAGATCCTTTTGCATATCTAAAAAAACTGAGTAGGTATTTTACAGGAGTAGATATTACCTATCAGTTTCATATAGAGGCTTTTGATTCAGATGAAGATCTTTTCGAAGCTATAGCGAGTATTAAGGATTTTGGCTCAAAAGTGCACGTTGCGGTTTCACCAGATACTCAGATAGAAAAAATAGAGCCTTTCATCTCTTTCTTGGATGGTGTTCTTATAATGACTGTCTATCCTGGTTTTTCAGGTCAGAGTTATTTACCTAGTATGGAACATAAGATAGAGTACCTAAGAAAAAGATATCCGAATATGAGTATTGAAGTCGACGGTGGCATTAATAAAGAAACCATACTTAGAGCTCTTAAAGCAGGAGCTAACAGGTTTTGCGTTTCTAGTGCTTTTTTTTCGTCAATTTCGCCTCTCGATGCGTTTAGGGAGCTCGAAGAATTGGTTTTACGGCATACGAAACAAGATCAGTAAATGGTTTTAATTGATTTAAGTCGCAAAGGTGGGTTTTTTCTCCCTTAATTCATATATCCCAAAAGGACTTACGTATATGCACCTGTCCCTTACATCTACATATGCCTTAGCAGAAGTGGAAAATTCGTTTATAGTTATCTTGTCTACTATATCTGCACATTCCCTAAGTGGAAAAACGAATTTTACTTCAGAGCGCTTTTCTGATATAAATTCGTATTCTATTCCGTGTGTGTTGATGACAGGTTTAAAGTTAAGATTTCCGTTGATTTCCCTTACAAAAATGCATTTGTCATTGTCTAAATACATCATTGAGAATATCTTAACATCAGCGAGCTCTGCTTGGTACTTCACGCTTTCACATTTATTTTTTAATGCTTTTTGGATACAATCTGCAGAAAGGCATTCTTTTGCAGTAAACTGGGTAAGACACCCACCCAAAAGTAAGAGCGCAGTTGCAATGGCCAGAGCAATAACTTTTATTCTAGCAGTCAAAAGGCATCACCATCTAATTCTATCAACATAAAATCTGCAAAATTTTTAACCAATATAGTTTTCAAATTACTTTAGAATGCAAATTAGACTGAAATTATGTGTTTTTATGTTTTTAGACGCAGCGGTAAGCGGAGGGAAAATTTAAAATGGATACGCTTCCAATTATTGCCGTACTAGGAACTGATGTAGATATCGAAGTGAGTGTAAATGTAGATACGAAAGCAATATCTATTGAACCAGTAGTAAATAGCCAAACTACTGATGTTTATCACAGGTTATGCTGTGCAATGAGGGTTTTTGAGCAGTTGGCCACAAAACACTACCGTAATCCTATAATATTTTTTTCTGGAGGAATGCCTCCATATCTAGAAGATCTATACAGAAAAACCTTATTGGATGTTCTCAAGGACCTATCTCGATTACTGTTTGTTGAAGGTTATTCTCTCAATGTTTTTCTTATTACTGAAAGCAGTGCAATGAAAACGTTCTTCTCACAAATGATAGGGTTTGACCTAGGGTTATACGAAGAATTAATTTCTCGTGATAGCATAGGAAATGCATTTTTTCTTCGGGCTTATTTAACAAATAATCTCAAGGCAGATGAAATTAATACTTTAAGTGTCGTTACGTCTCATTATCATATTGAAAGAGTCAAGATTATCTTTGATCACGTGATGAAAACATTTATGGATATCTGCTATTATTCAGTAGAAAATCCTTTTGGAAAAGCAGTAGATGAAACTGGTAAGATAAAAAAATTAAAAGAAGACCTACTTATGAGCACGAAGCCGGGTGATATGGAGAGTATTTTACGGTATCTCGCAGAGTTCCATCCATTTTATGGTGCTCCCTATGTTAAGTATTCTTACGACATTCTCAAGCGAAAATCGTTTTCTGAAAAAGAAGATTACTGCAAAAAAAAGGTTCTTAATAGGCTTTCTGATTTGACAAGAAGCGTTTTAAAAGAGCAGTGTGGCGTCCTCTACGATATAAGGGTTACTACTCACAAAAAGATGATCGAGATTTCAATAAATCCTAGAAAAGCTTACTTTCTTATGAGTTAAAAATTTTACAGAATTTTTTAAAACACTAATTACAACTATATATGACAGGTGTTGGCTATAGTTGCAAGATATATTTCTAAGTCTTATTCTGACAGACGCAGATTAGAGAAAGGAAAAATTGTCATATATAAGGATGAAAGCCAATCCGATATGAAACTTCTTCAGCCGGAAAAGGAATTACAACTAGAGAGTAAGCAAAAACACAAAGCATATCCTTTTCTGGTATGTAAAGTTAGCGGAACGCTTTTAAGTCCAGAAAGAATTGAAGAGACAGGTAGACTATTAAGTCATGTAATTCTTCGTAGGCCCTTAGCAGAAGAATTGATCCTCCTTCCTTCTTCCTATAGTGCAAACGGAAGATTTCCTGTAAAGAGGATACATATACCTTATAGAGAAGCCAGAATAGATGCCTACTCACGAATATTTGATGAAAGTATTACACCTTCTATAATCTGCGTTGGTGCTGGCTATGCTCTGGATTCTATATTACCTAGCAAGCATACTGAAAAAGACGGCATAAGGACGACTCCTCCTGAGACCATTACTCAAGTGTGTCGCACGACAATCTTGGAATGCCATAGACTTTACGATGTACTAGACCCTCACATAAAGCCATTTGCTTTCGCCTATCATGGATATAATTACGTTATTGGAAGACCTATCCCAGGAAAAGGTCAAACTGGTAGAGCTGAAAGATTATTTTCATTTCCTGACTCATCTGTTTCTCTTATTTCTTCTACTTCCAGAACGCCAGAAGGAAAGATTCTAAACACTAGTTCTGATGAAATCGCCTATTTGTTTGCAAGACGTTTGCTTGAAATAAGTTATATGCGTCTTACTTTTCTTTGTTCTTTCTCTGAAAGTGTATTAAACTTGCTTATGAAAATCTCTACAGATACTACGAATAGAGAGCTGATTAATAAGATTTCTCTCCTCGAAAATCTTGTCAATCAGAATGCAGAGGTGCTAATCTATGTCACAGAATGAAGATAAGCATATTTTATTTATCTTAAATACAAATCACTACTTCCTATTTTTTCCCTGTAATTTGGCTCTCTAGGATCACGTAGAAGCATTTCTATAACCTTGAAATTATTTGCTGCAAAATGAATGCCTTCAGGTGTTTCAAATGAGCCGGTAATACTTGTTATTCTATTTCCAGCGATGGTAAGATTGTATTTTATACTTTTGTTAAATAGCTTAAAGGTAGCGTCTATACTTTTTTTTGCGGCTTCACATAGATATTCTTTTGGTATATGTGGACCATATCCTGTTAAAATAGATTTAATTTGATTAAATTCATTAGTCCTTTCTCTTCGTTGTGCTTTTGAATAAGAAACATACTCCTCAGATGGCATATTTGATCCAAACAGCCCTTCTATTTTACTTTGTATATAGAAAAATGACGTTACTGCTTCGTTAAGTCGTAAGCCTTCTTCTTTGATGTTTCTAATACTCAGGTCCAAGCGAGAAGAAAGTCGCGCTGCGTTTTGCCTTCCTTCTGCAGTTATTGGAGAGTTCAAGTTATTTCGTGTGTAATTTATTATATCTCTTATTATCTTTGGCCTGGTCGATGGAGATTGTAGTTCTTGGTCTGTCCTTTTCAACTCTGCAGCAAACCTGAGTATTTTTTCCAATAGGTACAATTCCTGTGGGTTGATGTTTTGTTTTGCTAGGTCCCTATTTTTATGCTCTTTTAACCAGCGGTAAACGGTATCTAATATTGTAGCTACAGTATCATATCTGATTTTTTTATGATCTATTAAAGGTGGCTGATTAACAGGCGAAGTGCTTCCAACAATCATGTTCCCTAGCACTTCCAAAATTGCAGCTGCATTTGCCAAATCTTTTTTTAATGTGTTTGTCCGTAGTTCTGCCAGTTGTTCTTCATAGATCCTGGCAAGGTTGCTTAACAGAGCTTTATTTGACTGCTCCCGAATATCACTGTTTCTTTTAATTACTGGAACATTGTTTGGTTTTAGATTTCTATTCTGTAAATAGTTTTTATCAGAGGGATTTTTTACTTCCGGCGGTGAGAAAGGCATGTGGTTCACCTCTAAATTTCAATCAATTAAAAACTTTAACATTTAAATAAATATGGCTCAACCAACTTAGCGAACTATATGATAGTTTGCAAAAGGAGTTGGATGGATTAAGTGGTTTATTTAAATCACTAGTTGGTAAATACCTATAACTATGAAATACAGGCTTACCCCGCGTATCTCGTATCTTATAGGCTTCTGGAAAAAGAAAAAGATTCAAAAAGGAATTGGTGTTCAAGGTATTGAACACGAAGTAAGCCACTTCGTAAAAGAGATTTTAGAACTCAAATTGACAGAACCGTCAAAGATGCTTTTCCTCAAAAATGATTCAGGTGCGTACTTTTTCAACACAAAGCTTAGAACTTTTTTTGAAGGGATCGTTCGTGAAGATGTAGATCGGTTTAAGTACAAGAATGAGTATTCAGCTAATTATTTGGCTGGCATGTTCGATGCAGCAGGTAGAGTAATACTTACAGAGCCGAAAGACAAAGAAGTTGACAATTCTGTTGTGCTTATTACTGATTCTAACAAACAAGAAGAATTCATACTTCTAAAGCTAGGGTACAGGGCAAAGCTTGTAAAAGGGAATGTCTATATAATCCATGCAAAAGATTTTATTTCTTTTATAAAACCTTTTGTAAAATTAAAAATTTCTATGCTAAATCATATTGATGATTAATAGTAGGTTTTGGGGGAATGGGCTAACCTGGTATGCTGTCAGGTTTGGGACCTGAAGATCAGAGTTCAAATCTCTGTTCCCCCATTTCTTTCTTAAGCTGGTTAGGATGTTGAAGAAAACACTGCTATTGGACGAAAAAGCAATCCTGAGTTCATTTCTCATGGCACTTGTCCTAGTGTACTATGGTCTCAATTATCTACTCATAGTTATTGCTTTTCTGCTATACAGTGTTGCAGTTACAAAGGCTGGTGCAGAACAAAAGAAAGAGATGGGTCTCTATGAGCATATGCGTGGCTGGGAAAACGTCATAGCTAATGGTATCGTTCCTATCATCTGTCTCGTATTAAACAATCCAAACGCATTCGTTGGTGCAGTAGCTGCAATAACTTCCGATAAATTTGCCTCAGAGCTGGGTTTCTTCGGTGACAATCCAATAAATCTTGCCAACTTAAAAAAAGCGAAAAAGGGTACTAATGGTGCTATTAGTGTCTTTGGTACTCTCATGTCTTTTTTAGGTGGTTTACTCATTGGGCTTACATGGATGTTTCTAATATCGAATCCTAATGCCTATCTTGTGATAGGTATTGCCCTCTGCGGAGTGATCGGTTCATTTGGCGATAGTTTAGCAGGAGTACTTGAAGAAAGAGGTATAGGAAACAAATATACAAGCAATGTGGTTGGTGCTATTTTTGGCGCTCTTGCATCAGCATTTTTAATTGTTTAGTTCATGATAGATAGCAGGTTTACATGGACGTTCTACAGATTGTGCTCAACGCCATTATGCCCCACTATCAAGGAATAGCTTTTCTAATTTACACAGCATTTGTGTTGGCTTTATCCTTTATATTATCGAATGCACTAACGCCAGTAATCATTTATCTATTACGCAGAATTTCATCAACAACTAAGAACTCTCTTGATGACAGAATAATTCATAGTATAAGTACTCCTATAAGCTCTTTCTCAATACTGATTTTCTTGTACGTTATCATTACTCTTTTTCCAGACAATCTTAACATTGCCAAAAGTTACTATGATAAATATGTTTCAGGCGTTTTTATAGTCATTCTTGCATACCTTGCTACGAGAATACTAAAAGCATTCCTTGATTGGTACTTTGAAGAAGGACACAAGACGTCAAAAATAAAGATAGATATCTCCCTTCTTCCGTTTATCCATCGGGTTGCTACCATTGTGATAATGGGCATCGGAATAACTACTGGATTAGCAGTTACTGGTTTTGATGTAACTTCGATCCTAACAATTACAAGCGTTATTGGAGTCGTAGTCGGTCTTGCTTCTCAAGAGACACTTGCAAATATATTTGCTGGCTTAGCCTTGCAGTTGGACAGGCCATATAACTACGGAGACTACTTAAGGTTCGCTACTGGTGAAGTAGTGCGTCTCAGAAAAATAGGGATGCGGTCTACTAAGTTATATGATCTTTCAGGAAATCTGATGATATTGTCTAATTCTGAATTCGCTAAGCAGAGGTTGACTAAAGTAGGTGCGGTACAAAAGCAGGCAAACGTCAGCATAACATTTGAGTTGCCGTACACTATTCCGATAACTGATGTTATTGAGGCGCTGAAATCTGATTTTGTAAAAGCAAGAGACTTCGTGGTTGATGGTTCAGATATAAGTGGTAGTTATCTGAAGATAAGGAAAGATTATTACGAAGGCGCCATAAACATAAAAGTCAAAGATTTGAGTTATACTCCTAGAGCAAATGCATGGGTAAATGAAAATATAGCTAAACTGATTGATAAAAAAACCCAAAAATGATTTTCTGCTTCTACTTAGATATGTTCTCTCGGTTGTATATCCCGGAGTAGGTCTTTTCTGCTTTATCCTCTAGCTTTATGAATATTAATTGGATCATTCTAGCATTCTTGTAAAGTGTTATACCTGCGGAGTTGTGCACCACTAATAATGATTCACTCCTCCCATGGTATCCAGGGTCCCATAGAGCACATTCAACTGTTACACCACAACGCAGGAGACTAGATCTTGGAAGCCCTAGCGCTATGCAATTATCCGGAATTTTTACTACTTCATTATAGATTATTTTGTATATTCCGTTTGGTAGAAATAGTCTTCCTGTTACATCGAAACGCATTGGTTCTGTTCTGCTGAGTCGTCTTTTGCTGTTGTCAAAGTCTATTATCCCAGAATCCTGAAAACTATGCACTTCTTTCAGTGTGAGGTCTACACCAGCTGGCTGAAATTGTGCATCAGATATGTATTCAGCTATCCATTGCTTAATTTCCTTTGTGACTATCATAGTAGATTCACCTTTTAATTAACCAACTGAAGTAAACTTAAAAATACTATAACCTAGATCAAAGGCTAAAAAATATACAAAAACGTAAAAGTCTATAATTCCCAGTGCAAACAAGACGAATGTAGATATTGGAAATAATACTCTGTTTCTGAACATTTTATGAGCGCTTTCATGAAGTAATTCATCAATAATGAAAATTAGCAACAGAAATAACCCTAGAAGTGGTCTCTTACAGCTTAAATTGTTGCACACAGTAAGCGCAGAGATTAAATCGTTTATCTTTCCTCCGTCAAATCCTCCATAATAAAGGTAGAGTATGAACGTAGCGATTGCGCCGAAAATAAATACAAGCGTATCGATTTTTTTCGTTAGTATCATCGCTATAATTAGAGTAGTAATCAGTATGGTTAGCTCTATTCTTTGTAGCATGAGATACGCGAAGAGTGATGCTACTCCCATCGCTAGAGTAAAAGCAGCTAAGTCCTGTTTTCTATACTTGTCTAAAAAATAAAGCCCGAACATTGAAACAAACGCAACAGATGCTATCTGCAGCGCTATAGGGAAGTTAAACACTATCTCACACTCTGTAGCATTTTTTCAAATGTCTGCAGGTCAGTTGCATTGATGATAGGCATCCCGAATTTATCTTGGTCGTCAGCTATTCGTGGACAGGCTGTGTTTACGATTGCTTGGATATCGGTGAAGTTTCTTATGCTTTCGGGAGAGAGTTCATCACATATCAGGATTTGTGCGGATTTACCTAGCCGTTCTAACCTTCTTTTTGCTTTTTCCGCAAGGCCTATGTTTCTCTGGCCTATCTTGGTTGAAACAACCACTGCAAACTTATCGACAAAACAAGCCTGTGCGATTGCATTCATTCTTATCTTTCTAAGCCTGATTATTTCTTCTGTTATGTCTTTAACCATAAATGTGTATGGGTCAATACTGTAAACCTTAGGTAGTTTTTTGAAGGCTTCTTCTTTTAGGTAGGCCAATGCTTTCGGATGGAACGAGCCTGAACCTATATAGATTATTGCATTTACAGTATTACTAGTAAGTAGTCTTTCAACGGCGTAGGCATCACAACCCAGTATCTGTGCGTTTTCAAAAGCTATTGCGCCTTTATCAAGAAGCACAGAAATGCATTTTTCTTCCAGAAGGGCCTTCAATTCATTCATCATATGGCTGTGCTGAACTGTTGTAGCCAAAATTATCTTTTTTATCTCTAGATTAGTTATTATTTCGGCAGTTTTTTTTGTGTCAATGTCGATTCTCCAAGGTATGTATTCTATCTCTATGCCAATATTTTTCTTTACGAATTGGTTGTGACCAAAGTGGATGATTTTGTCGACCTTTAGCGTCCTTGCTTCTTCAATAGGTAAATCGCATGCACCGTAGCAGGCCTTTGCAGAGATGAATACTATGTGGCCTTCCTTTTCATAGCGTTTTGCTATCTCATAGGCATTTTGCTTGAGGCCTTCTGGAAACTGCAAGAGTACTCTCATTATTCTGATTATTTAGGAAGAAGTTGTTAAATATATGGTATTTTCTTAGTTTTTTTTCATAGATGCTCTCCAATCCTGTTTGAATTTTTCAAGGCCGGCGTCTGTGAATGGATGTCTAAACATCTTTTCTAGTACTTCAGGCGGTATAGTTGCTATGTCTGCACCGATCTCAGCTGCTTGAACTACATGGAGAGGCGACCTTACAGACGCTACTAATATCTCTGTTTTGTAGCCATAATTGGTATAGATAGTTTTGATGGATGGAATAAGGCTCATACCATCGAGTGAAACGTCATCGTATCTGCCGATAAACGGCGATACATACGTCGCACCTGCCTTTGCAACCAGAAGTGCTTGTGCAGCAGAAAAGACAAGAGTAACGTTTGTTTTAATCCCTTTCTGAGAAAGAGTTCTAACTGCTTTTAATCCCTCTTCCGACATGGCTACTTTTACTACTATGTTTTTTCCCCATGATGCAAACTCTTCTGCTTCTTTTAGTATCTCTTCGTATTTGGTGGCTATGCCCTCGACGCTTACAGGTCCTTTTACAATACTTAAAATGTCTTGGATTACTTCTTTCTGCTGCTTTCCAGATTTTAAAATGAGTGTGGGATTTGTAGTTATACCGTCGACCATGCCTAAATCCACGAACCTCTTTATTTTATCTACTTCTGCAGAGTCCAAAAAGAATTTCATCTCTTCATCACCTTTTCATAGAATTCCTTTGCTTTAGAAGCAATGTGCTTGGAAGTCAAACCGTAATGCTCCAAAAGTTCATAGCCCTCTCCACTTTGGCCAAATTCCATTTCAACACCTATTCTCTTTACTGGTACTGGATAGTGTTCTGAAAGACATTCTGAAACTGCACTACCTAATCCGCCTACTATTTGGTGCTCCTCTACAGTTATGATACAAGCTGTTGACTTCGCATATCGTATAATGGTTTCAATGTCAATGTCTTTGTGAGATAATGTATGGAGATTTATTACAGATGCATCTATACCTTGCTCAGAAAGCATTTTTGAAGCTATAAGAGCTTCGTACACCTCAACGCCACATGCAATAAACGTCAGGTCTTTTCCTTCTTTTAAAACGTTTGCCTTCCCCGGAATAAAAGGCGTTTTTTCAGTGGTGAACACTGGAAACTTTTCTCTACTCAACCTTATATAAACAGGACCATGAATATCGTATGCTTTCATGGTTGCTTTGTATGCTTCTAGAGTATCAGCAGGAACAAAAATAGTCATATTAGGCAAAGTTCTCATCAGTGCTATGTCTTCAAGCGATTGATGAGTAGCTCCGTCTGGACCTACTGTCAGGCCGGTGTGCGAAGCAGCGACTTTTACGTTTGCTTCAGCATAGCAAATCGCTACTCTTATCTGATCAAAGTTTCTGCCTGTGTTGAATACACCGTATGCAGCCATAAACGGCACTTTTCCTTCATATGCTAGTCCTGCTGCTACACCAGCCATATTCTGTTCGGCTACGCCGCACTGGATAAAGCGAAAAGGAAACTTTTCTGCAAAGTAATGTACACGAACAGATTCTGCTACGTCCGCAGTTAGCACTACTACATCCTGATGAAGTTCTCCTAATTCCACAAGTGCTCTGCCGAAACCTTCTCTTGTTGGTATCTTTTGTAATTTTTCTGTGTTTAGGTCAGTTAGATGCATCTCGTTGTTTAATTCCATAAATATCACACCTAAGTATCTAGCTGGGCCATCAGCTTTACTTTCTCTGACCTAAGTTCTTCAAGTGCTTCCTCTGCCTGTTCTTTGCTGGGAGGTTTACCATGCCACTCGTAGAAGTGCTCCATGAATTTTACACCTTTGCCTGGAACCGTATTGGCAATTATTACTGTTGGTTTGCCTTTTGTTTTTTTTGCTTCCTCAAGCGCGTTTGATATCTGGTTAAAGTTATGCCCGTCTATCGAGATAGCGTGCCAGTTAAAGGCTTTGTACTTCTCGTCCAAAGGATCCAATGGCATAATGTCTTCTGTTTTACCGTCTATTTGGATGTAGTTCCTATCTATTATGTTTATTAGGTTGTCTAATTTGTATTTTGCGGCAAGCATGACGGCTTCCCACGTGTTACCTTCTTGATGCTCGCCATCAGAGGTAATACAGTATACCCTACTGGGAATCTTGTCCATCCTCATGGCTAATGCCATTCCGCATGCAATTGAAAGGCCTTGGCCTAAAGGCCCTGATGAATTTTCTATACCCTTCAGCCATACACGACTCGGGTGTCCCTGCAAAGGTGAGCCTAGTTTTCGTAATGTCTTTAAAAGGTCTGTCTGGAAAAATCCTCGCCTTGCCATGGCAGAGTATAATACAGGACAGACATGACCATTCGAGAGTACTAATCTGTCTCTTTCTTTCCACTCAGGATTTTTTGGATCTATTTTCATCTCTTGAAAAAACTCATAAGATTTGGTTTTATCACCCTCTTTTTCATTCAATGCGTTGTTTGAAACCAATAATTTTTTTTTATTTTTATCGAATATTTCAGCAAGTCCCAACGGGCCAGCTGGATGGCCTGACTTTGCTTCAGCCAGCATTTCAATTACGTCCATTCTAAGCTGGTTTGCAATGAGCTTCAGGTCTAAGTCAGAATAATTCATCGAAACCCTCTGCATATCTATTTATATAAAAAAAGGTTATTTAAGCTATATTTTCTTAGCGCTAACATATTTTAAAGTATCTGTAGACGTTTAGAGAATTTTAAAATGTGGCAATTCATCTAAATAAGGTATAAAAAAACTTTCTTTTCAATAATTTAAATTGGTTCAACAACTACCAAGTGACTATCTAATAAAAGTTTTAATCGTAGAGGACAATGAAAATGATTTGAATGTTGCCCGTACCTTTTTTAAGACTCGAAATGATCACCCTACTCAAAAGCTACGTTTGCAACACATCCTGCTTTTATAGGATTACAAAATCTAAAGTCTCTCAACCCAGAAGAGAAATAAAGTACATAGCTACAGAATTTACTGAAATTCCTAAAACAAATCAGCTGGAATTAGAACGACTTTTTGAAAACATAGTAAGAGATCCGTAAATAGCATATGGTATGAAAGATTTTGTTAATCCTGACATGCGTACAACCCAAGAAAGAAGGATTAAGTATAAGGTTTGGGCGTACGATCAATCAGAGTTTAGTAGATTAGTTAACAGACTTAAGTCACTCATTACTGCACGCAAAGCCGATACTCAACAAGAACAAACAACACAGTAGAGAGATTACGCATCTAAAATAGATTTGGAAATTCTAAATTATTTTTAGTTTTTTTAAAAATCTCGTTGCGGTTCATTCTAAACTGTTTGGAAATGATTTCTGTTGGGTTCTTGGACATAATTAATATCATTTAAGTAAACTAAAAAATGTTTGGTGTTCTTTAACAGTAAACTAAAACAGAGTAATTGTGTATTATCATCTGGGTTTAGTTTACTGATTAAGTATGAATTGACAAATTTGGATGGAACAATCCCCATTATTTGAAAAAAATATGCAAAAATCAAAATTTTTTATTTTTGGTATACTTTTTCGGTATACAGAAATGGACTTGTTTACTTTATCGATATTTTTTAGAGTCTTTAACGAAGTAGAGGGTTAATTATGCTGTAGTAAGGCATTCTAAATGAGCTAGTGTGCTTTCATGATTGTAGTATTATATTATAATTACAAATTTGTTAGGTGTTATTTGCAGAACGTATTAAAGAGTTACTTTATTTCGAGCTTCTTCTATTTTTTATTCCTGTTGGCTAATTCTGCTTACTAAACTTTTTTAGATTTTCTTAAATATTTTTAGTATATAAACGGTTTTCAGGTAGAGATATTTGTTGGTGGTTTTTGATCACTTCTTCTTATTGCTATACGTTTTTAAGTTTTCGTTTATTTTCTTAAACTTTTTTAGATTTTCCTAAATATTTTTAGACAATACTTCTGAACTTAGAAAGTTTTCTTCTGAATGGTCTTAAAAAACGGCAAAATGTTGTGTATGAATAGTTCCTAAACGAGTACCAGTAAAGGTTGTCTATTTAAAAAGTGGCCAAGTCTGGGCTCGCGTCTTCGGCTCGAGACAGATAACAACGATTAACAGGGGAATTCCTGCGAAATCTCCCAAAATTTCGCCTGCGACTAACTTCTGTTAATCGTATATTTGAGAAAATAATAAAGTACCAAGGCGTCTTTACTCTTGTTTCTTTAATCTCTCTTCTAATATTCTTCCTACTATGCTTACTATTATTTCTCTACCTATCCCTTCAACATGCTCTTCCACTAAAACTTGGTAAATATCTTTTCCTTCCTTGATAGCTCTATCAATCGATTTCATTAGATGTAAAGAATAGAGTATATTAGGCATTATTTCCCTGCCTTTTCTAATATTTTCTAAGACATATAAATCAATAAGCTGAGAATAAAATTCAGGTTTTAACTTATGTTGTCGCATAATGTCAAGACATATTTCTACGTATTCTTTTCCTTTCTCACTTTGTGGTTGAACATTCTTAAATAATTCTGATTCACTTACAAGGTAGGATGAAACTTCATTAACGTCATATATCGAAAACCAATTTGAAAAAGAGATACTTGAATCATAAAATTTTATCGTTTCCCCGTCAAATTTCACATGACCTCCTGCTGTTAAGAATCTTGTATAGCCACTGTTGAAAGGTATAACTTGTCCACTAATATCACTCGTTAAAATCTTTTCTAAATATTCTTTTACAATATCCATATGATAATCAAGAGGCAATCTAACGACATCAATTGTAGATAAGTCTCCCTCATGATAATATGTTTGTAAGATAACGTATTTTATTTCACTTGATAATCTGCCTTCTAAATCTGATAGTGCTATTCTTACAAGAACTAAACCAGTGTCTTCTGGACTCGGGGTAGGATTATCAGACTTTGCTAGATAGAAAGCACGTTTTATAAAATTTAATCTATTTTGCCTACTATACTTATTGAGATTCCTTTCCCATAATTTTATTTGAGGATTGGCACCCGCTGTTTTGGCATCAAATTTTTGAATCATTTTACTCACTTCATTAACACATATTGAAATATAGTGTTAACTTATATTAAAATATTGTGAGTTAAGTTTTTAAAAGATATAATGAGTTAAGCTTTATAAAGAACAGACATTAGAAGATAAATCCTTGTAGATTCTTCCCAAAATTTTGCTAACGGAGAACTTCGTAAAATGCCATATGGTAATCAAAGATCTTCAAATTTTCTAAATCATTTTCCTGTTTGATTTTTTCATTTTCTCATCAAGTTCTGTATCAGAAATAATTTTGTTCTTTTCCGAGATGTTAACTAAAACAGAGAACAGATTCTCATGAGTTTCTATATCTTCTTTAACTCTTTGCGCTTTTTCTCAGTCAGGTTGTTTCTCCTCTTCAAAATAACACTTTTGCGATAACTAAGCGTTGACAATGTTTCTAACTAATTCAGATTCTTTGTCTCAGAGTTTTCCTTTATTGTCAATAATCAGAAATCGTGAAATTTGGTAAATCACAAGCAAAGAAATGTTACTGATGAGACAATGATAAAATGTGATAAAAATTATACGTTGCTATGGAAAATGATATACTTTGAAATAAAGTTTATGGCTGCTACTCATTTATTGGAGGATAGAACTATAAAAGAATCGTTATCTATTTTCAAACTACAACAAATAGAATGACGACTAGAACTAATTAGAAGAGTTGGTATATAAACAAGAGAAGGTGAATTTATTTTAAAACCGTTAGACTGATACTTTCAACGCTTTTTAGGCTTTGGAGCAGATAGTAAAATTCTCTTAAGTTCTCTGCACTGCCTTTTACCACGAAAAGTTCTATAGACTTTTTTTCATCTATGCACTGATGAAGATGACTTATAATATCTGCCTTAAGCTCTCTGGTTTTTGTGTGTAAAAAATCTTCGGCTGAATTTTCGTATCTGAGGCATGTTATTACTACAGTTGCGTAACCCTTTAGTGAATCAAGCCTCTTGAGTTCATTATCTAAAGAGATGAGGGCTTTTCTTATCAGTTCTGATGTGTTTGAGATCTTAAGATTTTTTTTTAATCTTTCAAGTAGTTCAATGCTCTTTTCATCAAGAGAAAAGCTAATTATTTTCATTTCATCACCCACGTTTATTTTATCGTATTTTCTTAATTTATAGAATCTTTAATAATTTTTCTCTTTATCCTATTATTTAATAAATTTTTTGGAAAAATTATTAATAACTAAATGAGGTGTTAGAATGGAGTTTAAAAAATACATGTGGATTGTAATTGCTTTGATCTCTATCTGGCTACTTGCTCTTTTCTTAGGCCATTTCTTCGTTAGCAGTACTCCTACTGATAGTTTCCAAAGCCAAAAAGAGGTTAGTGACTTTAATAAAAAGATCATTGTTGTTACGAATCCTTACGTTGGCGACCTTTTATCTAGGGTGATTTCATCTGATTTCATAGTTGTAAATCTTATACCAGCAAATGTAGATGTTCATGACTATGAACCAAAACCGAATGATTACAAACTTTTGGATTCTGCGGTTATGGTTGTTTATTCTAGCGAAAGTGAACCTGTGGTAAGTAATATGCTCTCTGTAGTTTCTATGAATAGAAAAAAGGTATTAGATGTCGCGAAGATGTTAAAGGACCTAGAAACTGAAGAACATGATGAAAAACAGGATCATCACCATTCTCATTATTGGCTTAATCCGTTGCATGTAGCAGCTGTATTAGAGAGAGCAGTTATAGAGTTGCAGGATATTGATGAAGGAAAAAGTGAGATATCTACAACGCGCCTCAAAGAAGTAATTTCTCGATTGAATGAACTCGATAAGGAAATAGAAATGGGTTTACAGAACTGCAGACACAGAAATGTCATCATAGCTCACAGATCTTTAGATGCTTTCTGTGATAGGTATTCTTGCAATCAGTATCCTCTAGCTTCTGAACATGGTGAAGCTACACTTGGGACAAATGAATTAATCCAGATTATAAAGATTGGCAGGGAGCAAGGAATAAAATACGTTTTCACAGAAACTTTTATTAGGAACAAGCTGATTGATCAGGTTGCACAAGAATTAAACGCAGATACTCTCATATTATATACATTAGAATCTGCGGATGATGCAGCTCTTCAAAGAGGAGAAGACTATTTCTTTTATATGAGGAAAAACTTAGATAATATGCGTAAAGCGCTGGAATGCACTTAATGTGGTGTTGATGGATAAAGTTCTGAAAGTTAAAGATTTAGCATATGGTTTTGGCAGTAATATTCTTTTTTCAGGTGTAAATTTTGTGCTTGAAAGAGGCGACTATTGTACGATTATCGGTCCAAATGGTTCAGGTAAGAGTAGTTTGCTTAAGCTTTTGCTTGGAATACTTTCTCCAATTAGTGGCACTATTGAACTTTTTGGTAAGCAGGTTAATGAATTTAATGAATGGCACAAAATAGGTTATGTTCCACAGAGCGTTTATATCTCTGATGTGTTCTTGCCGATAACAGTTAAGGAGTTTCTTGAGCTTGATGCAGGGACAGATGTAGCATATTACTTGAATTATTTTGGCCTAGAAGGATTTTTAAACAAGCGAATGAGCCTGTTATCTTTTGGTTTACAACAAAGAGCTTGGCTCATAAAAGCGTTTGCAAAAAACCCAGAACTTTTGATCCTTGATGAACCAATCAATGGTTTAGATCCACAAACATATCACAAAGTGAATGAACTCTTGAATGATTTAAACAGAAATAAGCACATAACAATAGTTCATGTCTCGCATGACATCGGAATGGTTTCTTCGTTAGCGAATAAGCTACTTTGTATGAACAATCGAAGAGTATATCAACATGAGGTTAGTGAAATAGTGAATCCTCAAGATTTTGAGTGCTTCTTTGGCAATCAACAATTATTTATTCCACATCATGATCACTAACGTGAGAATATGCTAGAGTTTGAATTTTTCAGAAATGCTTTGCTTGGAGGCATGCTAATAGCTTTTACTTGTGGGATCCTAGGGGTACCTCTAATACTGAGAAGAATGTCTTTTTTTGGTGAGGGTATCGCCCATATTGCATTCGGAGCAGTTGCTGTAGCAATGTTTTTAAACTTAGACCCTGTTCTTTTTGCGAGTCTTTTTGCTGTAATGTCTGTTCTACTCATAAAATATCTAAAGAAAAGGTATATCTATGCGGAAACATCACTTGCTATTTTATTTGTAACAGGTGTTGCAATTGGGATATTATTCATATCAGTAAACAAAGGTTTCAATACAGATACAATGGCTTTTATAGTAGGTAACCTGCTTGCATTGAAAAAAAATGATTTGATATTTGCTTTCCTTGCATTTGTAATTTCAATTGTATTTATGATGAAATATCATAGGGAACTTTTACTGATGAGTATATCTGAAGAGTTGGCTAAATTCCATAAAATTAATACTGAAAAGGTAGACATTTTTTATCTTTTAATCGTTGCCTTGGTAACGGTTTTTGTGCTGAAAGCGACAGGACTTTTACTCGTCTCGGCATTTTTTATTTTGCCTGCTACAATAGCTCTTTTGGTCTCCAACGGATACAAAAAAGCCATTCTGCTTGCAGGAATAACAGGATGCGCAAGTTTATTGTTAGGAACCTATGCTTCGTATTTTTTAAATCTTCCTGTAGGGTCAGTAATTGTTCTCATTCTTGTGCTGATATTTCTAATTGTCAGTATATTAAAGAGGCATTAAATTAAGTTTTAGAATACTCTTATGCCTTTTAATTGGAAAATAAACGCTCCCAACGGGATTTGAACCCGTGTTTCCGGCTTGAGAGGCCAGCGTCCTTGACCGGGCTAGACTATGGGAGCATGTTTTATAAGTTTGCGTATATAGCTTAAAAAAGATTTTGCAAAACGATTTATTAAACAATGTGTTAATATATATCTTTGTATGAGTTATAGAGTCTATGGATTGATAGGTAGCTTACCAGCCTATAGAAATCTTTCACGATATTGCAGAAATGAGATTAGTATGCCCAAAGAAGAAATATTGATGCATCTTACTGCTCTCAAGAAATGTTTTCCATACAGAATATATGGAAAAGATTATTTGCAAAATGAAGACAAAATAGGGCTCATTATTTCAGATAATAGTGTTGAGATACATTATGATAATATTAAGCAAAGTGTTGCAATATTGCAAAAATTAAACCTCTTTGATTGTCAAACTTTTGAAGAGTTTTTGTGTAAAGTTAAAGATAAATATCTCAGACCCCATATAACCAATAAATTGATCACTGAACTTCTTATGAAACAAAGAAGACAGCCAATTCTTCTTGAGTCTTTGATTGAGAATGAAGCTTTAAACGAATTAACCCTCATGCTTCTCGCAGCTCTTGTAGCCGAAAAATACTATGGGGCTGCCAACATATTTATCTTCAAGAGTGCAGGTGCTCATTTGAGAGGAATAGACCTAGATTCTGATGATTTGAGTTATTTTTATGTCGAAGGGCCGTTGTTGGTATACGACACAGGAACTAACCTGAGAGTGTCTTTTCTTTATAGGGATCCAGAAGAAAAAGAGGATAAATACTTATTGATAAATAAAGAAGTTTGGATTCTTGATGAACCGACATATGGACAGGGAAAGAATGCATCTCGTAAACTCTTACTCTATCCACGATGCAAAGATTTTTTTCTGTATGAATATGAATTGCTTAAACCCTATGAGTCACGACTTTTTGATATTAAAAGAATTGAGATGGGTATTAGATATAGAGCAAGCTTAAAAAAAGAAAGAATTCCTGAACTAATATTTAGTGAAGACTATTAGGCTTGCCGGGGTGGCGGAACCAGGTAACGCGCCAGACTCGAGACCTGGTTAGATTTGTGCCGGAGATCTGGTGCCCTCTACGGGCTTCAGGGTTCAAATCCCTGCCCCGGCGATAACGCTTTTTACGCTTAATTCTTAATGTGACTAAATATCTCTTTTTTTTGCAATTAATTCTATTCTTGTAGATCCGATTTGCTTAGGCAAGAGATAATAGAGAATCTTCTTGAACAAAGTCTTTATAAAAGATGAGTTAGGATCAAAAAAAGGAGAATATTTAATTTCTAATATTTCAAAATCAAATTTCTTTGCCCAGTTTTCCATGTGGCTACTTGTAAATAATGCATAATGCATATCTTCTTTACCGCAAGAAGAATCGTACTTATGTAAAGTAGTCCACCAACCTATATATGTTGCATTATCTGTGATAATATTTAATTTACCTCCTGGTTTTAGAACTCTGTGTGATTCTTTCATAAAATTACTTGGGTTTGTGAGATGTTCAAATACGCATTTTGAATACACTTCATCAAAGGTATTATCATCAAATGGGATTCTATCTTTGTCCAAATCGCATTTCTTGACTTTTTCGTTCTGAGGATATAAATCAATAAAGTCAGTCCCATATTCTAAATCTATTCCACAACCAGCATTTAATATACGTTTCATGAACATAACTATAATTCGATATAAATATAAAATATAACTCAATATGAACAAGTGCTGAAGTTTAGATTTATGTAGTGTAACCTTGGTCAATAAATGTATCTGCTTAATGCAAAAATTATATGATAGCTAAAAGGAGCCAGACAAATCCAGTGATTGAATCTTTTTCCTCTTCAAAAACTAGAAATTTTTGTGGTGCTACATATTCCATCAATTAATATAGTCGCACTTCCGTAATGGATCTGGTGCCCTCTATGGGCTTCAGGTTCAAATCCCTGCCCCGGCGATGGCTTAATTGTTTATAATTGCTGAATAATATCCTCAGCTTCTTTAATTAACGCTGCACATTTTTTTTCGTTAAAGTTTTCTATGAAAGAAATAGGAACTTGATGGTTAGTTAGATTTTTAGCCTGATTAATTAACATCTCAGCTAAAGCTTCAGGCGATTTAATATATTTTTCATCTAAAACTTCTGCAACATTAGGCGGAAGCGCCTCTACAACACCCATGTTTTCTGAGCAAATTATCTTGCAATCAAGCATTGCTGCTATTAAAGTAGAGATAGAAAAGCTCTCTGCAAACGCAGGATGAATATATATATGAGATTCTGAAAGGCAGTAGACTACATCATTTACCCTCCCAAGAAACTCTACGCCATTAATTATAGGCTTTTTTATTTCAGGCAAATCACCAATTACCCTCAGCTCAAGTTTTGGCTCTTTTTTCTTTGCAATTTGAAATGCTTTGATTACGTTTTTTGTATTTTTTACATAGTATCCAAGCGCGCTTGTTATATGCGAAATAACTATCTTTTCTTCTGGTTTTTTGATGCCATTCTTCTTCAGTTCTAAGATTTTAGATCTTTCTTCCTGCTGTACAAACGGGGTTATTATCTTTGATGGTATAGAATATTTCTCTTTTAGATAATTCTGCTGCTTAGTCGAAAAAACTATCCCATAGTCTATTCTACTGAAGAAATACTGTGCAATCTTGCCAGCCAGTCCTGCTTTTCCTATCATGAGAAGCTGAAGAAACGGGCCTCCAAAAATATTTACTAATATTTTTGGTTTTTTTAGCAAGAACTTTCCAAGCGCAGGCACGTGGAAGAGAGATTCAGAGATGCAATATTTCTTATTTGGAAGAGATACAGATTTTAGCAAGATAGATATTGGATTTTTATATACATTGCCAATTGAAATGCTTTCTTCTGCAAGCATATTGCCTATAAAATCATGTAAATAGTGGCCTCTATATGTTCTGCCAAAAAATTCATAATCATTAGCGTAAAGATAATAAGAATCTTTAAGCATGCATAAGAATTGGGTGTTGCAAATAAATAACTTTGGTTCCCAAAGTGGGAAATATTAAAATAAGTTAGAAGAGTTTTGCCATCAATTGTGGTATCCCAATGGAGAATCCAACGAGAGCAAATACAAAAAAAAACGCAAGACAAAAAAAGTATGCTGCAAAGCGTAACTGAAACCAGAACCTTTCAGATTATTCATTCCATAATTCTCTTTGGCTGTTGGGTTCAGCCATTCAACGGCTGAACGTTTGTTGTAATCGGATCTGAAGGTTTGGTTTGGGATTGTCCTTTCTTGCGAGGATTATAAGGTATCACGTCCTCAATCTTCAATGCATGGAGATATTTTCAGATTGCAGTGGAATCGTATCTTGCGTCAGCAATAATTTTCTTGATTTGGAAGCTAAAATTTTTGTGTATTGATTTCATGACATGAAAGAACCATTTAGACTCGTTTTTGTTTGCTGACGTCAAAATCATTACAATTGGGAGTTCGCTGCCAACATCAACAGCAATGTGTGCTTTGTAGCCGAAAATGAATGCATCTTTTGAAGCACAATACCCAATCTTTGCGTCTTTGTCATGCGTTCTGTATGCTTTGAAGATTGTTCCATCAATAGCTATTTTCTTTCCTGAAATTAGACCTTTTAGCAATCCTATGGTCACAAAATTATAAAACAACTCTTCAAAATCAATTTTTCGTTTTGCTCTGCTTATAGTCGAATTGTACGGACTCCTCTCAAACCCGCAAATTTGCTTTAACTCATCGAGTACTCGTAACTTTCTTGCTACGTCGCGGTCCGATGTAGCACCAAGCAAGCTGCATATGATCACCGCCTTAATCAACTGTCGTTGGCCGAATACGTTCGGCCCCTTTTTACTCTCTGGCCTTCTTGGCAGCCAGCGGTCGAGAGCATCCGCTAGCTTTATTAGCTGAAAGGTCGCCATAACATCTAACTCTTTTGATGGTTTGTGGTGGCGCCATCTCCACAAACCAACTACTTCTTTTAACAACCACTAAACTTAGAATTCTTTCGGATTAGGCGAATCTATTTGCAACAGGCTCATAAGAATTAAGGCAAAATAATTAAATAAAGTATATTAAAAAAAGACATATTTCTTTTAAGTAATTAATATGAAATTGCAAGTATCTTGATGATTGTTTGAGTTAAGCAACAAAAAAGATTAATCTACTAAACTTTCTTTTAAGTATGCTTAAGTTAAAGCTCTATCTATGTTAAATGGCAACTTAGGGGTTCAATTCAATGTTTAAACATATAAAAATATTACTATAAATATTTTAACTTATGATGTCTTCAAAGATAAAAGCTATAATTTTTGATTTAGATGGTGTGTTGGTTGATGCTACTGAATGGCATTATGAGGCGTTAAACAAAGCTTTGCAAATTTTTGGTTATAGCATAGATAGGTATGAACACATTACTAAATACAATGGACTTCCTACGAGGAAAAAACTAGATATGCTTTCAATTGAAAAAGGGTTGCCAAAATCTCTACATGGATTTATAAATAAGCTTAAACAAAAATACACTGTTGATGAAATATATAAAAATTGCAAACCTAATTTTGAAAAACTATATATGCTCTCGAGGCTAAAAAACGATGGTTATAAAATGGTTGTTGCTTCTAACGCTATACATGATACTGTAGAACTAATGCTAAAGAAAAGTAAAATGATTGACTACTTTGAGTTTTTTCTTTCAAATCAGGATGTGAAAAATCCGAAACCAGACCCTGAGATTTATAATCTTTCTATCGCAAAGCTTAGGTTGAAACCTGAAGATTGTATCATTATAGAAGATGCTCCACATGGAATTATTGCCGCTAAAGCAGCATGTCCAAATGTGTTGGAAGTAAAAGATTATGGCGAAGTGAACTATTTTAGAATAGTTGACTATTTAAAAAAGCAAAATTTTTTGTGAGGTAGATATAAGATATGTTAAACATAGTTGTTCCTATGGCTGGGTTGGGCTCGAGGTTTAAAGACAAAGGGTTTACTTTTCCAAAAGCGCTGATTGAAATTAGAAATAAGCCAATGATACAGGTTGTTGTTGATAATTTGAGACCAGACTGCGATCATAGATTTATTTTTATCTGTCAAAAGGAGCACTATACTAAGTATAGCTTAGATTCACTTCTAAATCTTATATCTCCAAACTGTGTGATAATTACAATAGAAAGCGTAACTGCAGGTGCAGCTTGTACAGTTCTGTTAGCAAAAGACTATATAGATAATGATTCAGAACTCTTAATTGCAAATTCAGATCAATATGTAGATATGAATATAAATGACTTCATAGCTACTGCTAGAAGAAGTAATGCGGATGGTTATATCCTCACATTTAATTCGACGCATCCAAAGTGGTCATTTGTAAGAAAAGATAATAATGGCAATGTAATAGAAGTTGCTGAAAAAAAACCTATTAGTAATGAAGCTACGGTTGGTGTTTATTATTTTAAAAAAGGTTCTGATTTTGTGAAAGGAGTAGAAGAGATGATTTTTGATGACCTTAGAGTAAATAACGAATTTTATGTTTGTCCTGTTTATAATCAGCTTATATTGTCCGGAAAAATAATCAAAACATATCTTATTCCATTTGAGAAGATGTATGGACTTGGAACTCCTGAAGATCTTGCAGAATTTTTAAAATCAGATATTGTTAGGAATAAGAAATTTCTTGAGTAAACTAATTAAGCTATGTGTTGAATCTTATGAAAATTATTGCTCACAGAGGGTTTTGGACATCAGAGTCGCATATGAATAGTATGGAAAGTCTTTTATCTGCTATTGAAATGGGCTATAGTGTTGAAACGGATCTGAGAGATAAAAATCAAGAAATTGTAGTTTCACATGACCCTCCTGATAATAGTTGTTTTTTATTTTCTGAGTTTCTTGAAATGGCAGTCGAATTACCTAAATTCAAAAATATTTTTCTTGCTTTGAATATAAAGTGCGATGGAATTGGCAAAAAGCTGTTTTCAGTGTTAAATAAATTTGATGCTCTTAAAAACTCATTTTTGTTTGATATGAGTGTTCCTGAACACTTTCTTCTTACGTCTATCTTTCCCAAAGAAAATCTTTGTTCTCGTATTAGTGATATCGAGCACTATCCTGTGCTGTACGATGAAAGTAAATGGCTGTGGGTGGATTCTTTTAAAAGAGATTGGCTTGATGAAAATCTTTTAGTAAATCATATCAAGAAAAATAAATATGTTGTAGTAGTTTCACCTGAACTTCACAAACGTGATCATTTTCAGTTTTGGAGTTTCTTAGCTAATACTTCTGTAGCAAGTAAAATTTTTTTATGTACTGATAAACCTAAAGAAGCAGATCTTTATTTTAATAAATAATTTGAAATTTATCTGCAATATCTGTTAAGCCAGGTTGTCATTATGAGAAAGATTGTAGTTCCTTTAGCTGGAAAAGATAGAGCCTTTCTTGATCGTGGTTTGTGCAAGCCATTTGTGAAATATTCAAATTCGACCATAATTCAAAGCTGTATAAACAGCCTCAGAGAGTTTTATTACGCTTCAGACACTATAGCTATATTTGTACTTCTCCGTGAGCTTGAAGAACGTTTTAATATGGTGAAAATGCTTAAAAGTTTATTTCCTTTTCTTGATTCTAAGTTCATTATCATTGATAAAGAAACTAGAGGCGCAGCTGAATCTGTCCTTAGTGCTATGGACATAGTTAATAATGATGACGAGTTGATAATCCATCTTGCAGATATACTTTTTTCGGGTTCAGAAGATATCTATCTTAATATTTACTCTGGAACGAAAATTGATGGAATGATTCCTTATTTTAAATCATCGAATCCTAAATACAGTTATTTACAAATATATCATGATGGTACAGTCATTAGGGTGAAAGAAAAAGAAGTTATTTCGGAAAATGCAAGCTTAGGATTTTATTATTTTAGAAGAGCAGATTTCTTTCGTGATGCAGCAGAGCAAATGATTAAAGACAATCTAAAAGTCAATAATCAATTCTATGTTTGTCCTGTTTATAATTACTTGATAAAAGCGTCAAAAACAATAAAAAGCATTCAATGTAGCTTGTTGGTTGATTTTGGCTCACATGGATTTCTTGAATCGGTATAGATTTAGAAAATTTATGAATTTTGTCAAGCTTACTTTATGTCTTTGTATTCCTTTGAAAGTAAAGAATCAACAAAAACGCTTACAGTTAATTCTTTCATTACTATTTCAGTTGCATTTTTGATTATTTTATTTCTAAGCTCAATATTATTGTCAAGCAAAAGTATAGCGTTTGCGATTGCTTTTGGATCTTGTTGTTGGACAAGTAATCCGTTGTCTCTGTCTTTTATTAATTCTTTAATCCCACCAATAGATGATCCAATTACTGGTGTTCCACAAGCCATGCTTTCAATTGCAGAAATGCTAGTTGCCTCTTCAACGTTCTTTGCAGTAATTGATGGAATTACAGTATAATCTGCTGCACAATAGTATTCTGCAATCTTTGAATTATCAACTTTTCCAAGGAAACGGACCCTTGTTTCTCCGATTTTTTTTGCTGCTTTTTTAAGCGTTTGTTCTTCTGGTCCTGTTCCAGCAATTAAAAGAATATAATCATCTGATAAATATTCCATGGATTTAATGGCGAAAATAACACCGTTTTTTACAACTAATCTTCTAGGACAAAAAATTATTTTTTTACCAACAGGAAGCCCAAGTCTAATCCTAAGATCTTCTTTTGTATAAGCTAGTGGTTTGAAGAGTTGTGGATCAATGAAGTTTTTGTATGCCCGTATAAATTTTTCATTTATGCCAATCTCTTTTATCAAGTAATCCTTAATTCTATTGTCTGCAGCAAGTATTTTTTTACAGGTTTTTACCGATTTCTCGTAAAATAAGAAGAAACTACGATATCTTTCTTTTGTTTCATTCTGTGAGAACGCTTCATTAAAGAGATAACCATGAATCGTTAATACTACTTCTTTATTTGTAAATACTTTGGCAAGTATTGCAGAATTGTAAGCTATGACATCGTGTGCGTGAAATATACTATACTTGTTTTTTATGTTTAGAATAAATCCAACAAAACCTAGCAATAGAATGCTTAGCGGATATCTATAGAGATAACCAAGCCCGTTATCTAATTTGTTTAAAAGGAAGCTAGGTATCCTTATAAAAAAAAGTCCTAACAAACCTAAGCTAGATAACGATAGAACATCTACTTTAAATCCTCTTTTTTCCAGCTCTTTTTTGAGCGTGCTTATGTGAGAGCTTATCCCTCCTGAATGTGGGTATGTAAATTGAGTTAATATTAAAATTTTTATAGCCATTCAAATCACAAAAAATTGCTTATGTTTAATTTTTTAATTTATATGATATTTTTCTAATATATTTATTATCCTTTCTGCAGCATGACCATCGCCATATGGTGATTCAAGTTTTCTGATCTTTTTAAGGATATTTTTATAATTCTCTGTTATTTCAGAGATTGATTGTATTATCTTATCTCTATTATATCCAACCATCCAAACATAAGTACCTAAAACTTCTGGTCTTTCAGTATTTTCGCGTAGAAGTATAACTGGTTTTTTATAGAAAGTGCATTCCTCTTGTATGCCTCCAGAATCTGTAATGATAAATTTAGAATTCATCGAAAGATTAATAAAATCAATATAATTCAAAGGGTTTATTAGTTTTAGGTTTTTAGGTACGATATTAGTAAGCCCAAACTCTGAAATTCTTTTTCTTGTTCTTGGATGTATTGGAAATATTATTTTTTGCTTAATCTCACCAATTGTTTCTATGATCGCCTCAAGTCTTTCTTTTGTATCAACAGTCTCAGCACGGTGCAATGTCATTAGAATATAGCTTTCTTTAGCAAGTCCTAAATTAATAAGTGCATTACTTTTTGTAATTTTTTGCTTAACCTCAATTAGTGTATCAATTATCGTATTACCTGTAAGAAAAACTCTATCTTTTCTACACTCTGATTTTTCTATTAAATACTTCATTGAATGCTCACTAGGTGCGAATAAGTAATCTGAAATTTGATCTGCTAAAACTCTATTATTTTCTTCTGGCATATTTCTATCAAAAGATCTTAAACCAGCTTCTACGTGACCAAATTCAATTTTAGATTTGTTGCACGCTATTGCAGTAGCAAGAACGCTGTCTGTATCTCCTTCAGATAGCACGCAATCATATTTGTTCTGTTCAATGTGATCTTGTATTTTGCTTATCATTACGCCTATTTCTCTTCTATCTTCATTGCAACCAAGATTTATATTTTCTCTAATTCCAAAGTCTTGAAGTATTTGCATACTCATCTCGGGTGAATAATGTTGACCTGTATGAACTAGCGTTAAAAGATGGTTTCTTTTACGTGCTTCTTTTACTATAGGTGCGACTTTTATTATCTCGGGTCGTGTTCCGAATACTATGCATATTTTAAGTTTTTTCATTGTTAAATCTCACCTTATTAATTATTCCAAAATTTATTGAGCTTTTTATTCTATTGCTTTTTTATATCCTTCTAAAATAACTTCGTTTTGCTTTGTGATAGAGAACTTGCAATCTTCAATTGTTTTATAGTTTTATATGCATTTCTTGAAAGCTTGTTCCAACGACTAGTTTGACATATACAAAGCATTTTTTCACTTAGTAAGCGTGTTATTTGAAAGTTTTTGGCAATGTATCTTTATTAAATTTTTTTTCACAGACCAGATAAACGGTTTCCTTTGAGTATCTAATTAATTATTAAAGTCTTTAAAACCATTTATGATACCATAGCTCAACCTTTTCAATGATAAAGCCCACTTTTAAATAAAGATTTAGAGCAGGTATATTCTTGCCTTGAGTTACTACTTCAACTTTCTTGCACTTTTTTCTCTTAAAAATACGTAAAATTGCGTGTAATAATTTTGTACCAATCCCTTTTCTTGAATATTCAGGACTTATCCCAATAAGAACGATCTTACCGATCTGATTAGACATATATTCCCCTGCAACAAATCCGACGGGTTCGCGAAACTTGTTGTAAGCAACAAGAACAATGCCATTTTCTGAATTAAATAAATTCTCTATCCAAGTAAAATGAAATTTTGCAAGACTTTCATTTGTAAAATGACCATCATTATAATATCTACTGTTTTTAAATAAGTTTGAACTAAGTGTCTTGACTTTTTCTAAAACTTTTTTGTCACATTTTTCAATTGTATAATCCGAGATTAAATTTAATTTTCTATTTTATTAAAGTAGTAAGCTAACGTAATTCTTATGTCTGTAAGATGATAGCCTTTTGATTCAGCTATTCTAATTGATGGATCGTCAGACGCACTGATTAATAAGTAGACACAATCAATCTTGTTCTGTTTGCAGCATCTATCTATATTATTAGACATTGAAGTGTTTAATCGATTGCACTTAATCTTGACAATTTTTTTTTAAAAAAATTGCTATCAAATTCAACGAGCTCAATTAGCTCATTGAAGTTTTCAGTCATGAATATACATGCGCTAGAATATTATTAAATATTTTAAGTATTTTAATCACATTCATGAAAGGCATTATTTTAGCCGGCGGCCACGGAACACGGTTATATCCTATAACATGTGGAGTAAATAAACATTTATTACCAGTTTATGATAAACCAATGATATATTACCCATTAAGTGTTCTGCTTCTTGCTGATATTAGAGATATATTGATAATCTCTACTAAAAAAGAAGTTGCCAGGTTTGAAGACCTTTTCGGAGATGGTTCTAGACTTGGAGTAAAAATACAATATAAGGTTCAGGAGAAGCCACAAGGTCTACCTGAGGCTTTTATCATTGGAAGTGATTTTATTGGAAATTCAGATGTTTTGTTGATTCTTGGTGATAATATTATTATTGGACCCAGTTTACCTACGCTACTGATAAATTCAATTAAAAAAAATCGAGGAGCACATGTATTTGCATATAATGTTAGAGATGTTTCTAAATTTGGTGCAATAAAATTTGACAAGTATGGTAATCCTGTTGAATTATGTGAAAAACCAACACAGAAAGACTTTAAACATGCCATTACAGGTATATATATTTTTCAGAACGATGTAACCAAAAAAGTGACTTCACTGGGATTATCTTCTCGTGGAGAACTTGAAATTATAGACTTGTTAAAAGAGTATCTACATGAAAAAAGACTAAGTGTAGATATATTGAGCCGGGCACATATCTGGATTGATGCAGGAACTATTGATAGTTTGTGGGAAGCAAGTACGCTTGTAAGATCAATACAAAAAATTCAAAATCTTCAGATAGGTGCAATTGAAGAGATAGCATTTAGAAAAGGTTGGATAACAAAAGATGAACTTTCTGAATATATCAAAAATATGAAGCAAACAGAATATGGCAAGTATTTAGAATCACTTCTTTAGTCTCTATTTAATTTTTTAGAATCTGAAACTTTGAGCTATTTAAATGAATTAATCGCTGATATTACCTTATCAACCTCTTCATCTGTAAGCATCTTGATGCAAGGGTATTGTTACTATTTCTTTATTTATTTTTGATGCATTTGGAAAATTATTTTTAGGTAACTTACTATATGCTTGTTGTTCTAGTATTTATTTTGGATAGTGTATCAATGTTTCAATTCAAATTTTTTTCATATATTCCATAAATTTCTCTCTTTGTTTAACTCTTATTGCAAAAATATGCCAACAATGTTCAACATCAACACCAGGATCTGGTAAAATAACATTCGGATTATTTATTTCGTCTAAATATCTTTTGGCTATTTGCTTACGTTTTGCCATTTGGTAATCAAAATCTTTCATCTTTAAAAGAAGAAATCCTGCTTGTAATTCATCAAATCGGCTATTTATCCCTACAATATCATGGACATGTGAAGTTTTTATTCCATAATTACGCATCATAGATAACTTATCTGCTGCTTCATCAGAATTTGTTGATATGCAACCACCATCTCCAAGACATCCTAAATTTTTAGTTGGAAAAAAACTAAAACAACCTGTAAATCCGAATGTTCCTGTAAACTTAGATTTATATTTTGCATTAGTTGATTGGGCACAATCTTCAATTACAATTATGTTATGTTCTAAGGCAAAATAAACTATTTCATCTATATCTGCAGGTCGACCATATAAGTGAACAGGAATAATTGCTCTAGTTTTTTTAGTCAATCTTTTTTTTTACGGCTTCTATTGAAATATTAAATGAATTTTCATCAATATCTACTGGCACAGGATTAGCACCTATACATGAAACTGCAAAGGCAGTAGCTATTAGGTATTTACTGGGACAAGAACATCATCACCAGGTTTAACACCTGCACATTTAAGAGAAAGAATCAATGCATCGCCACAATTAGCTGTTGTTATCACATGTTTTACTCCTAAATAATTTGCAAAGGTTCTTTCAAATTCTTTTACATTTTGACCCATTATGAAATACCCGTTTTCTACAAATGATTTTAAAAATTCTTGATATTTCATGAGATACGGTAGGTTTATCTTATTCACATCAAAAACTTTTATCATATTTACCACATAGCAAATAGCGTAATATATGCAGTTGTAAACTATACGTTTGTTAGTTATTTGATATTATGTCGTTTAATCTATTTAAGATTTTTTGATGATTTTTAATCAATCGCATAGGTATCCCGGATTTTTCATATCCTGCTCTCTCCCAAAAAGTAGGATTACCTTTAATAATTTTTATGATTGTTTTACCGGCGTTTTTAAATGGTTTGTTGTTGAAAATGCCAATCATTGTAAATAAATCCAAAAACGAATAAAAAATGTATAAAAAGTAATCAATCTTAAATAGAAAGAAAACGAAAATATAATCAAAAATTTTTGACGATATTGGCATAACAGAATTAAATTCTTGATGAATAATTAAATAACTGTTTAATGTTTCAGAAAGAAGAATATTATATATTTTTAGAACTATTTTATTGCTTAACTTTCCAAAAGAGTTAAAGCGAAATTCTTTTAGCATACCAAAAATATAAATCGTATTTTTAATATATATTGAAGAAAGCATACTTCGTCTATAAAATGAGTAAATTTTTTCGTTTATGAGTCCAGCTTTATGTACATTTTCAAGATTTTTTAATGTTACGTATGTATGGTCTATTGGTATTTGATATGGTAAGTGTGTATCATCTTTTTTTTGAAAATC
>FWWL01002805.1_pt1 | contig 34309 bp, 30 predicted proteins | sample 2228331 | NCBI WGS metagenome assembly FWWL01 (sample SAMEA103939775, study PRJEB20133) | metagenome
ATCTTTGGCTGACCCAACCTTCTTCACCGTCATGGACAGGTATCCGACTGCACTGTTGTTTCCCATCCGTCAAGGTCGAAGCTCGCAACAATTGGGCAAAAAAGGTCGAGACAAGGGTCGTCGGAGTGTCGGAATCAAGCTTTGCTGGCTGTTGAACGCCCCTTGTCGGGTCGTTGCATGGGACTGGGACACCATGAACGCAAGCGTCAACACACTTCAATCGAATCGTTGCGCCATTGGTTAGCACGACCATTGTGCCGGCGGACTACGGTTTCCGCGACCAGAACGGCGTTCCAGAGAACATGAAGGTCTGCAAGAAAGGCACTTGGAATGAGCGCATGTGCGTCGAAACGGCGTTGTCAATGGTCACGGTCATCTGTGATTTGAAGCGCATTCGGCACAGGCTGGCGGCATACATCCAGGCACGGCTGGCTTCCGTTGCGGCTATGTTCAATGTGCTTATGGATTTGTTCCACGCAATTCATCCCGATGCCGACCCTTACAAGATGAGCATCGCCGAATTCTCTCTCTGAAAACTAGCACCAATGGTTATCTAAAGTTGGTATCATATACGATGTCTTCGGGAGCGTCAAAGGCTTTGCCATCGGATAAATCCGACGGCAAGCAAAATATAGTACCGCCGCCTTTTGTAGATAAACAAATGAACCAAACAAAGAAAGTTACCGTAAGCGCCTTGTGCCACCGCCTTCTGGCGGTAAATACAGGCTAAAGCCTATCGTGCAGCAACTTCATCTTTCTTTGGCGATGCTTATTTCCACGTCCATTGATCAGGATACCAATCCCTGACAAAAAGGTTTTGTAGAACAGGATTCAAAAACTGCCCCAGCGCGCTTTCGGCTTCTGCCAGCGAACGAATGGGCAGCCCGGTTTGTTGCGCCAGCCTTTGAAAGGGCTTTTCCCAGGTTTTGGAAAGCGCAGGAAAGGTTTTGGGGAGCGGATGAGTGGCGCGGGTTTGAAAGGTGGCTTCCAACGCCCGCCGCAGGGTGACGGCGTGAAGCGCGCCTTGCTGCGCCAGTAACAAAATATCCACCCAATCTTTGACGCGGCTGCTTTCTCCGCCAGGATAGGGGCGCGTGCAGGCGTGTACTTTTTCGGCAATTTGCTGTGAGATGGGGTAGGCAGGGACGATGACTGGCGCGAGTTCGGCAAAGGCAAACAAAGAAGGAAAAGTCAGGTTCTCCGGCGGTTCGACCAGCGGGTCGCCCATGCCAACGTCCAGGTGAAAGGTCTCGAACGGACGGCTATCCAGCAAGGCGCGGATGGTGAAACGCAATGTCTCATCCGCAGGACGGGCAACTTCGAAGGAAAACCAGTCTTGCAGGTCCTGGCGGCAGGCTGCGCCCAGCAGGGCGTGAATCTCCTCGCTGGACGCGGCGCTTTTCAAGAGTAAATCCATGTCCTGCGTCGTGCGGGCGCGTTCTCCGATGCGGATTTGGAGGGCAAGACCGCCCTTCAGCGTCCAGGTTCCCGGCTGCGTCACCAGACGCGCCAGCAAGCGTTCGAAAGCCGCCATTTTGCGCAACCGTGCCAGGGGAACGCCCTTTTCCAGGCTGTGGCGGCGCAGACGTTCTTCCAGCGCCTGGCGGAAGGCGGAGCCGCTGGCGTATTTCATCCCACTTTCTCCTGGCGCAGCACCTTTTCAGCCAGGACTGCCAGCGGGCGGCTATGGGTGCGGGCATAGTCCAATAGTTCCTTTGCGCTCATCAGCCCGCGCGCCAGGGCTTGCTGGATGGCTTGCTCCACCCAGGCGGGTTCGATGCCCAGTCGCAGCAGGTCAGCCAGGGTGCGCGGCAAGGTGGTGACGGGCAGACCGTTTCGGCGGGTGATTTCCTCCGGGCGCAGATGGGCGGTGTGCAGGCGCATGCCCCTCCGCCGCCGCGAAGCGCTGCGCGGCACGGTGAGGTGGATTTCCGCCGGGAGCAGGTCGGTCAGTTCGTACAACGCCAGAGCGCTTTCGTGCGAGACGACCGCCTGCTCGCCCGCCGCCAGCCAGGCTGCGAACAGGTCGGCGTGCGGCTGTTCGGGAAAATGCCGCAGGCGATAGATGCCGTGCCGAACGCGCAGGAACTTGCCACGCCGGGCGTGATAGGCGAGCAGGGCTTTGGAGTAGCCCGCCTGTTGCGCCTGCCCGGCGGAAAAATACCCCGCCTGGCTTTCAGCGATGGCATACAGTCTGGCTTCTGGTGAGTCTGCGTTCATGTGTGCAAAAAGTAAAAAAATATTTGACTTTCTGCATTATACCGCATTTTGCCTAACCGTGTTTTCACCCATACAACCGCCTTTGCACCTCCGCCAGCGTTTGCCGCAGGGCGTCCGCGCTGCCAAAGCGAGCCATCACGCCGCTCAGTTCGCCCATCTCTTTGAACGGCGGCAGGCGGAAGATGCGCGGATTGGTGATTTCATCCACCCCGCTCAGGCGGTATTTTTCCAGCAGGGCTTCGACTACGGCGCGCTGTTCGGGGCGCAGCGACTCCAGCCAGGCGCGCTGAGTCTCGCGGAAGCGTGCCACCCGCTCCGAGCGGCGCAGGGGCGGCTCGCGCCGGAATGCTAGCAGCGCCAGCAGGTCGAAAGGGTCGGTTTCGGGCAAGTTGAGCACTTCTGCCAGCACGTCGGGATGCACGCTCACCTGTGCCAGTTGCTCGCGCAGGCGGGCGCGTTCTCCCTCGTCCTGCCAGGCTTGAACCAGTTGCTGCCAGCCGGGCAACAGCGCCAGGGTCTTCTCGCGGGCGTAGTCCATGTATTGTTCCAGCGTCAGCGGCTCTTCCAGACCATTGACGAAGAAGACCGCTTCCTCGGCAATCGTCACCTGCAGGTTCTTGACCGTGATGACGCGCTCGCCGCCAGGTTGGGCAACCGCCAGGTCGAAGTCGCACTGCGCCGTCTGCCCGGCGGCAGTCTGGACGGTTTTCTGGCGGCGGGTGAGTTTCGCGCCCCAGGCGATGACCGTCACCTTGCCCTCCGGCAGGTTCTCGAAGCGGTACGCGCCGTTCTCATCGGTCAGGATGGGCCCACGCTGGTCGTTGGGACCAGCCATCACCGCCACGCTGGCGCCCTGAATCAGGTCGCCGGTCTCCTCCAGGCGGACGATGCCCTGCAGGGCGGCGGTCTGCGCTTCGGGCGGGGGCGGCGGGGTGGACGGCGCGGGCGGGCAGTCCCAGCGCGGGTCGAGCAGGCGGGTGGCGTCGGTGTAGTCAATGATGCGGAACCACAGTTTGTTGGTGGCAGGGTCAATGCGGCTGCCGCGCCCGATGATTTGCTTGAACAGAATGGGTGAAGAGAGCGTCTTCATGAAGACCACGTTGCGGCAGGATGGCACGTCCACGCCGGTGGAGAGCAGTTCGGCGGTAGTGGCGACGACCGGTGTCTTGCGGTCGCTATCCTGGAACTGGTTCAGCCAGCGCTGTCCCTGTTCGCCCTCCTCGCTGACGATGGGTACGGCGTACTGCTCGCCCAGCCCCAAATCGGCAAATTCGTTGTTGAGCAGGCGCGCCACCTCGCGGGCGTGTTCCATGTCCACGCAAAAAACCATCGTCTTGTGCATGGAACCAAACTGTCGCAGCAAGCGCGCCAGATGCTGCACCAGGGTTCGGGTGCGGTCGGGCAGATGCACGTCACGTTCGAATTGCGGCGTCTGGTACTCATCGCGCACGGGAACATCTTCTGGCGCGATTACCTCCGCGCCCTGCTCGATGACTTGTTCGATGCGCAGCCCATCGCGGTCCAGATTGGTCTTGACGCGGTGAATCTTGTAGGTCGCCAGGAAGCCATCCTCGATGCCCTGCCCTAGGCTGTAGGTGTATGCCGCCTGACGGAGAACGCCTTTGGCGGGGTCGGCGGGGTCCGCGGGGATGGCGGGTTCTTCGGCGCAGAAGTAGGCGTAAGTGTCTATGTTCTCATCCTGCTTGGGGGTGGCGGTCATGCCGAGATGAATCGCCGCGCCGAAGTGGTCGAGAATCTCGCGCCAGGTGCCAAAGCCGGAGCGGTGGGCTTCGTCCACGATGACAATATCGAAGAAATCGGGCGGAAAATGCTCGAACAGGCGTTTGCCGTGCTCCTCGCTCCACAGAGTCTGATAGATGGCAAAATACAGGTCGTGCTGCAAACTCAGTTTGCGGCTGCCATCCAGCAAAAAGCGCGGGTCGCCGTGCGCACCGGCAAACGGGCTGAAGGTGTTGTACGCCTGATCGCGCAAGGCGACTCGGTCCGCCAGGAACAAGACGCGCCCGCTGCGTCCCTTTTGCGCCTGCAGCCAGCCCGATTTGAGCAACTTCCAGACAACTTGCATGGCGATGAAGGTCTTGCCCGTGCCGGTAGCGAGCGTGAGCAAGACCCGTTTCTGACCGCGCATGGCGCGCAGAATCGTCTCGCGCACGGCGGCTTCCTGAAAGTAATGGGGGATTTTGCCCCGTGTCAGGTCGGGCGGGGCGTAAGGGTGCAGGAGCGGATTGCGGCGGCGGGCAGCCGCGACGGCGGCATCATAGACCGGGCGCAGTTCGCCAATGCGCTTTCCAACCTGCTCCGGCGATGTGATGCCCGTGTTCAACTGCCAGCGCTGCCAGAGTTCTTCCGGCGAAGGGAAGTCCGTCCGCTGGCGGGTGGTATCGGTGAAACCGTCCCATTCGAGAATCTCATGCCCGTTGGCGGCGTAGGCAAACATCAAATTGTTTTCGCGGGCGTAGCGTATGGCTTGCTCCAGCCCGTTGATGGCTGGCACGTTCTCCGCTTTGGCTTCCACCACCGCAATCGGGAAGCCCTCGGTATAGCGCAGCAGGTAATCCATGATGCGCGGCTTCTCGCGTTCGGCGCGTCCGCCGCGCAAGACTACCCGCCCTGGCGTGTATTGCCAGTCGGGGCGGTAGTAATGCTCGCGCGTCACCTGGCTGCGCGTCCAACCGGCGCGGTTGAGTTGGGGTTCGATCAACTGGGCACGGGTGTCAGATTCGTTGAGCGGCATGTTCATCTCATCTGCTCGCGGATGGCTCACCAGGTGGTAAACACGAGAATCTCAACCGCACCCTCGACGAACCCCCTCACTTTCGTTTGCTGGCTTCGCCTTCGAGCATCTGGCGGCTGGCGATCCCTGCGCCCACGATCCCAAACACCCATCCGAAGAACAGGGCGAAGAGCAAATAGCCGAACAGAAAGGCGATGTCCTGTCCGCGGAAGAACTCCGCGCCCAACACGATGTTTTGCTCGCGCACCATCGCAAGCTGCTCTGGCGTCATCTCCGCCATGCGGAGCGCGGCGCTTTCTTCGGTGACGTTCAGCCAACGCACAAAGTTGTATGCCATGAACGGCAGCGCGTATGCAAGCGCAGCGTACAAGCCGCCGGTCACGCCAGCCGCGCGGCTGCTCTGGCGGTGATGGGGGATCGCCGCGCGCGCGGACGCGATCCCGCCCGCCAGCGCCACTGCCGCTGCCATCACGCAGTGCATCGCCAGAAAGCTGCTCGAGAGCGCAAGCATCAGCAGCCCAACCAGCAAGCCGATGCTTGCCACGAACAAACCGCGCTTGCGCGCTGCCGAAGACGCAGCCAATTCGGACGGTGTGCGGGTCTTCTTCATACGCTGATTCTCCTCTGCACAAACGCGAGATGATGTTGTTAGCCGCGCGGAGCGCGCCGATGGGTGCGCGCGAAAGAGATGCCCCCCAGCGCGCCCAGCGCCAGCCCGATGGTCGGCACACCCAAGCCGCAACACGCGATGGTCAGCCCCAGCGAGAGTTGGGTGAGCGCCCGCATGTCCAGCCCAATGGCGCGCGCTTCAGCGATTTGCTCCGGCGGCAGTTGTGCTATCACCTCCGACTCAAGCACGTTGACCACCGACGGGTCGAGCGCCAACGTGAGCATGACGGCGGTGATCGTCAGCGACACGAACAGCCCGGCGATCAAGCCGCTGATCGCGCCGACGTTTCTGGCTGTGCCAGCCTGGCGCGCGTTGGTCTGGCGCGCCGCGTAGTAGCCAGCGATGGGCATGCCGGCGATGATGATGACCAGCCCCAGCAGGCGCATCTCGGCTGTTTGTGCGGATTGCTGCGCGAGCGCCGCCAGGGCGAGCGTCAAGCCTGCGATCAAGCCGACTTGCAGTGCAGGCCGCAGGTTCGTCGTAGAGCCAGGCATAGTGCGGAACGATGACGGATTGGCGAGTGAGCGCGCGGACGCGGATTCTAGTGCTGGTGGAACAGCGTGTCAATCGCGTCGGAGAGCTGCTGTAGCGTGGCGACCTGATGCACGGCGGCGCAGAAGGGCGCGTAGGCGGGCATGTCGCTGTCGCCGGTGCCCCATTGAAAGGGCGGCTCCGGGTTGAACCAGATGATCCGTTTGCAGCGCAACTTGATGCGCTGCATGAGGTCCAGGCGTGGGTCGTTGAAGTTGTTGCGCCCGTCGCCGACGATGATCAGCGTGGTGCGCGGGTCAATGGCGTCGGAGAAGTCGCGGCAGAACGTCTCCAGGCTGTGGCCGAGGTCGGTGTTGTAGTAACCGGGTGGCAGCGTCTCCAACACGATCCGAACGGCGTCTTGGGGGCGGTGTTCTGCGAAGAACATGCTGACCTCGTGCATGTCGCCGATGAAGGCGAATGAGCGCGCTTTGCTGATCTGGTCTTGCATCTCATACACCATGCGCAACATGAACTCCGCCACTGGGCGCATGGAGGTGCTGACGTCCACGATCATCGTCAGTTTGGGCTTGAGGACGCGGCGCTTGAATCGCAGCATCATGGGCACGCCCATGTGGCGCAGGTTGTGGCGCAAGGTGCCGCGTGCGTCGAAGTGACCGCGCTTCCCCCGCCGCAGGCGCAGCGCTGCGCGCGAGCGCAACCGCGCCACCAGCCGGCGCACGTGATTGCGCAGCTCGTTCGCTTCCGCGTCGCTCAGCGAGGCGAGCGGCTTGTGCATCAGGTCGTCTATGCGCTGTCTGCGCGGCGACTCGTCGGGCTGCTTCAGCAGGCTCTGACCGACAAAGCGCGCCACTTGCTCGCGCATCGCCTCCGCGTTGCCCATCACCGTGTCGCGGATTTCCTGGCGCCCTTCGCTGCTCATGCCCTCTTGCTTCAACTGTTTGAGCAGCGCCTCTAGCGCTTCGCGCACCTGTTCGGGTGTCAGATGCATCATGCGCAACATGCGCTGCGTGAGCCAGTCTTGCAGTTGCGGGTTGCCGCGCATGTGTTTGTTGATACCAGCCTGGCGGGCGAATTGTTCCAGTTGTTCGCGGCTGGGGCGTTGACCCTGCGCCAGCCAGCGCATGAGCTGTTGCAGTTGCTCGCGCAGATTTTCAATCGCGCGCTGGAGCTGCTCCTGTTGCTGTTGGCTCAATCCCTGCGGTGGGGTGAGCGGTGGTCCTTCGTGACCAAAGTAGAGCGGGAAATGCTGCTCAAATGTGGGCACGTCCGCCGGCTCTTTCACCAGGCTGGCTTTGAGCGCGTCTTTGAATCGCTCGCGGTTCTCCACGCCGACGGCGTGGATGGCGCGCATGGCGTCTGCGCTTTCAGCGATCGAGATGCGCACGCCTGCGTTGCGCAGCGCGGTGATGAATTGCACAATCCGCTCGTCCATCTGTCATCTCACGTGTGATCAGCGCACGCCGAAATCCGCGCTGCGGCGGCTGCTGCTCAGCGCGCGGCGCGCGCGTTGGATGTCGCTCTCGTGCTTCAGGATCACGGTCAATGTGTCGTTGAGCGTCTTCTCGTCCAGGTGTCGCGCGTTGATCGCCACCAGCGCCTTCGCCCAATCCACGGTTTCTGCCACGCTGGGCGACTTCTTCAAGTCTAGCCCGCGCAGCTTCTGCACGATCTCCACGCATTGGCGCGCGACGCTGGGTGCAAGCTGCGGCACGCGCATCTGCACGATGCGCAGCTCGCTCTCGAAGCTGGGGTAGTCCACGAACAGGTAGAGCGCGCGGCGCTTCAGCGCCTCGCTCAGCTCGCGGGTGTTGTTGCTGGTGAGCACCACCATCGGCTGGTGCACTGCCTTGATCGTGCCCAGCTCTGGCACACTCACCTGAAAGTCGCTCAGCACCTCCAGCAGGAAAGCCTCGAACTCAGCGTCGGCGCGGTCAATTTCGTCAATCAACAGCACCACAGGCTGCTCGCTGATGATCGCGCGCAAAAGCGGGCGCGGCAGCAAAAAACGCTTTGAGAAGAACACGTTCTCCTCTTTCGCCAGCAAATCCGCGGCCTCGCTCAACGTGCTGGCGGATGCCATCGTCTGGTTGAGCTTATCGCGCAGGAGCTGCGTGTACAGCATCTGCTTGGAGTACTCCCACTCGTAGAGCGCTTTGGACTCGTCCAGCCCTTCATAGCATTGCAGCCGGATCAGTTCTCGCCCAGAAGCCGCTGCCCATGCTTTCGCCAGCTCCGTTTTGCCGACGCCTGCCGGACCTTCTGCCAGGATGGGCTTGCCCATGTGCTCGGCGAGGAAGACAACAGTGGCGATCTCATCGGAGGCGAGGTACTGCTGCGACAGCAGTGCCTTGGCGACCTCATCCACCGTGTTGAACATGCGGAAAGGATACACCAGGCTCCCCGCGCAGGTGAGGCTCGCCTTACGCCAGTCTCACACTACAATCATCGCATGTCCGCTGAGGCGTTGATAATCTATGGCGGCTGGCAGGGGCACCAGCCGGCAGAGGTGGCGCGGCTGCTGGGCGACGCGCTCTCCGCGCGCGGATTCAGCGTGCATCTGGCGGATACGCTGGATGCCTTTTGCGACGCAGCGCTGATGCGCCGCGTGCGATTGATCATCCCGATCTGGACGATGGGCACGATCACAGCGGAGCAGCTATCGCCGCTGTTGCAGGCTGTGCGCAGTGGCGCGGGGCTGGCGGGTTGCCACGGCGGCATGTGCGACGCCTTCCGCAACGAGCCAGAGTATCAGTTCATGACGGGCGGTCAATGGGTGGCGCACCCTGGCGGGGATGGTCGCTACTATCGCGTGCACCTGTTGCATCCCAGCCCAGTCACCGATGGGCTAGATGACTTCGAGGTGCGCACGGAGCAATACTACATGCACGTGGACCCCGCCGTGCGCGTTCACGCCATCACCACCTTCGATGACTACGACGGCGTGATCATGCCGGTGGTGTGGACGAAGCTATATGGGCGCGGGCGCGTGTTTTACTGCTCACTCGGACACCAGGCGGATGTGGTGGCGTTGCCGCCTGTGCTTGCCATGATGACGCGCGGCATGTGCTGGGCTGCTGGCGACGGCGACGCCCACATCGGCTGGACTTTCGCCCAGGTGTACTGCGGCGCGGCGAACCCGCCTCGCGCGCTGCCGTGAGATTGTGCCGGCTGTTATCACACCATGCGCTTCAATGACCCTCTGAGATAATACGCGCAGGTAACTTTCAACACGCACAACCCGAGGAGCTCCTTCCATGCGAACTGTAGCGATGATCCTGGCAGGCGGGCGTGGCAGCCGCCTGAGCGTGCTCGCAAATAAACGCGCCAAGCCAGCCGTGCCGTTCGCCGGCAAATACCGCATTATTGACTTTCCCCTCTCCAACTGCGTGAATAGCAACATCTACACCGTCGGTGTGATCACACAATATCGCCCACGTTCCCTGCAAGACCACATTCGCAACGGCGCCCCTTGGGACCTGGACCGCCTGAGTGGTGGTGTGTGGATTTTGCAACCGTATCTCGGACGCGCCGACTCGGACTGGTACGAGGGCACTGCCGACGCCGTCTTCCAGAACCTCGACTTCCTGCGCCATGCGCGCGCCGATTACGTGTTGATTTTGTCGGGCGATCACGTGTACAAAATGGACTACAGCATCCTGATCAGCTTTCACCAGGAGAAGCAGGCAGATGTCACCGTCGCCACCCTGAAGGTGACGCCCGACGACGCCTCGCGCTTTGGCATTGTGCAAACCGACGCCAACTACCGCGTGGTGCATTTCGAGGAGAAGCCCAAGCACCCCAAAGGCACACTTGCCTCGATGGGCATCTACGTCTTCAACTACGACACGCTGATCAAGGTGCTGAAGGAAGACGCGAAGAACCCCCAATCCACGCGCGACTTCGGCAAGGACATTTTCCCAAAGATGGTGGAGCAAAACTACCGCGTCTTCGCTTTCCCCTTCGCGGGCTACTGGGTGGATGTCGGGACGATCCAGAGCTACTGGGAGGCGCACATGGACCTGCTGGCTGACGTGCCGCCGCTTGACCTGCTCGACCGCGAATGGGTGATCCACACGCGCTCTGAGGAGCGCCCGCCAGTCAACATTCGCACCGGCGCAACGGTGAATCACTCGCTGATCACCGATGGCTGTGTCATTGAAGGCTCGGTGGAGTACTCGGTGCTCTCGCCCGGTGTGCGCGTGGGGCGCGGCGCAGTGGTGCGCTATTCGATTATCCTCACCGACGCTGTGATTGAGCCAGGCGCGGTGGTGGATCACTGCATCGTGGACAAGAACACGGTGATCGGTCGCAACGCGCACGTCGGCTTCGGCTCGGATTACACGCCGATTCACACGCTCAACCTGGTCACAGGGCTATCTGTGATCGGCAAGAACACCATCATCCCGCCTAATTTGAAAGTGGGGCGCAACGTGATCATCGGCAGCGACTTGAACGATGATCACTTCGTCGAGGACATCCCAAGCGGCACCCAGTTTCACGTCGAGGCGACCGACTAACCCATGCGCGTCGAACACCTGGCAATTGCTGTGGACGATCTCGAGCGCGCGCTCGCTTTCTACCGCGACGCGCTCGGTCTCGCCGTGGAGCGCGTCGAGGATGTGTCGCGCGAGGGGGTGCGCGTGGCGTTTCTGCCGCTGGGTGATGCGCACATCGAGCTGGTGCAGCCCACGCGGGACGACACGGGCATCGTCAGGTGGATGAGCAAGCACGGTCCAGGGATGCACCACGTTTGTCTGGCGGTGGACGATATTCGTGCGGCGCTGGAGCGGCTGGCGGCGCATGGCGTGGAGCTGATCAATCCTCAGCCCGTGCTGCGCGACGACGGCACAGCCTATGCCTTCATCCACCCGCGCAGCGCGTGCGGCGTGCTCATCGAGCTGTATCAGCGCCCTCAGTCGCTTGAGCAGTCGCCTCCTCTGGACTGACCAGGCGGGTGTTCACCGTCCACTGGCTCAACGTGCGCAAACGGTCGCTGAGGTGAACGATTGGTCCGACCTGCACGTTGCGCACGCGGCTGGAGAGCACGTATTGGTGGGTGGGGTAGTACAGCGGGATGCAGGGCAAGTCCTCGCGGATGATCTGCTGGAGGCGTCGGTAGTATTCAAAGCGCGCGTTGCGGTCGAGCGTCTGACGCGCCTGCTCCAGCAGCATGTTTGCGTCCTTGTTGTCCCAGCCAGTGAAGTTTTGTCCAGCGATGGACTGGCTGCCGTGCCAGAACGAGTATGGGTCTGGGTCGCCTTCCAAGAGCGTCTCGACGAGCGCCACCTGAAACTGGTGTGAGGCTAGGAAGCCGCGAACGATGTTCGGCACTGGCAGGACAGTCACCTGAATGCCCAGCTCGCGCCACGAACGCGCAACCTCTTCTGCGACCGCGATGAGCGTCGGGTTTTCGCTGGTGAGCAAAGTGAAGCCGATTGGCTCATTGTCCTTTTGCCAGACTTCCACGTTGGCGGGCGCAACCACCGCCAGGCTGTAGCCAGCCTCTTGCAGCAGTTGCCTGGCGCGATCCAGATCGCGCCCTGGCAACTGAACCTCGGCATCAAAAGCCCAACTTTCGGGGAAGAAGATGGTGTTGGCGAGCAAGCCGCGCCCTTTTAGCGCGTTGCGGATGATCGCAGGGCGATCCAAGGCGTACAGCAGCGCCTGGCGCACTGCCAGCTCAGTCAAAGGCAGAGCGCCGCTATCCCGGCGCAAATTAAACAGCAGAGAGACCTGACGCGCCTGAGGCATGCTGTGCACTACGGTGCGCGGCAGGCGCGCTGCGGCTTCCACGTCTTCGGGCGATAAGTTCGCTGCGCTGTCCACGTCTCCACGTTGGAAAGCCTGAAGCAGCGCGGCGGAGTCGGGGTAGTAGCGAAACTCCAGTTGTCCCAGCTTGGGCTTTTCGCCGAAATACGTCTGCGAGGGTTCGAGCAGAACGGAAGTGATGCGATCTCCAAAGGTGCTGACGCTGGCGATGCTCCACGGCCCGCTGCTCAGTGATTTTTGCCCCTCGATAAGCGCGTTGAGCGAGGGTGCGTTGACCGTGTCTGAGAATTTGTGGCTCGGCAGCAGTCCGATGGTCGTGTAGTCCAAGAAGGCTGCAAAAGGTTGCGCGAGGCGCATTTGCACCGTGCGGTCATCCACCTTCTGAACCTCCACTGCTTCCCAGAAGCGCTGCACATCGGCTCGACCCGTAAAGCGCGGATCGCGCAGCATGTCAATGGTGAATAGAACGTCATCCGCAACCACTGGCTGCCCATCGCTCCACACTGCGTCCGCGCGCAAGGTGAACGTGTAAGCGGTCATATCAGCCGAGACCTGCCAGCTTGAGGCGAGGTGCGGGCGGACGCTGCCATCCACCTCGAATTGCGTTAAGCCAGCAAAGACCAGCTGACAAATATCGTTATCGGCGGGGTTCTGTTGGCAGAGCAATGGGTTTGCATATTGGCTGGGCGTCCCCACCACCCCCTCTATCATCCTGCCCCCCGGAGCTGGCACTGGCACGCCACCCCTAGGGAGCAGGATTTGCAAGACAATGTAGCCAACTACCGCCACTCCTAGCAAGGTGAGGAACAGCAGCACGCGGAAGGTCTTCATGACGACGCCACTTCCTGCGGCGTGAATCGAGCCAGGAAAGGCGAGGGGCTGTGATCTAGCTGGCTGGGGTGAACAAAATCACGTTCACAATAGCGAGGATGAAGAAGAGGATAGCGATGCCGATGGTGAGCGTGAACAGCACGCGGTCAATGCCGCGGCGCGTTTGGTAGATGCCCCGCGTGTTCCCGAATGCGCTGCCCAGCTCCTCCCCGCGCGACTGAAGCAGCACTGCAGCCACCAGGGCGATGCTCAAAAGAATCTGCGCAATGCTCAAGAAGACGTTCATGACGGAGCGGGATTATACCGATGCGGGTGTTCCTTTCGTCTCCTCAGCGGCTGCGTTGGGCTGACCAGCTCACTTGGCGGGCACGACGCGCGGCGCCACCCGCTCCCTGCCGCAGGGCGAGTTGTGCTCGCACCACTCCAGCACGACCTGGATCTCGCCTAGCACCGTCGCGTGTGCGGCTGCGGCGAGCTTGTGCAGCGTTGGGATCATGTTGTTGACCTCATGGCGCGCGCCCAGCTCGACCAGCTTGTCCAGAATCGGCAGGTTCGGCACCTTATAAAGTGGCACGCTCATCAGATGAGAGACCAGCGTCAGGCGGCTATCGAGCGGCATGAGTTCAAAACCCCAGAGCTGCCCAAAGGGCGGCTTGCGAAAACCAGGTCCTGAGAGCCAGATGAAGCGATAGGGCGGCTCATACACCTGCACATAGGAGCGCGTGGGGTACTGATACCAGCGCAGGCATTGCCTGGATTGAAAGCCGCTGCCCACCCGAATGGGCGGCGGCGTGAGCAGGCGCACTTCTATCACTTCGCCGCTGCCGGCGATGTCTGGATGGCGCAGAGGATTGCTGACGATCTCGAATAGCACTTCACAAGGCGCGGTAATCAACCCGCTCACCGTCGCGCTTGGTGTGATCAGTAGTTTCATCTCACTTTTGCCTCTAGCACAAGAAAATTCGCTGTTACTCCTGTTACGGCATAACAGCGATATATCTAACATAAAGTTTGGCACGTCAGACTGAGAGGGTTGTGAATCTGACTAATTCTTTAAGGTAAAGGCGCGGACATTCCTCGATTGATGCCCGCGCGGTGTGCCGTCAGCGGCTGAGCTGAGCGCGCTCCAAAATCTCTGTGGTGAACGCCTGCCTCACGTCCACATCGCCGAGCGCGTTGTACGCGCGCAGCATGTCCGCCAGCGCGTTCCACTGCTCCGCTGTTTGCCAACCGAGCGTGTGTTGTCGGGTGAGTTCGCTCTCGGCGTCGCGCAGCTCTGTGTCCAGCATGAAGCGCATGTGCTGCGGATCAGTCTCTGGACCGGCATATTTCAAGACAATTTGCACAGCTTCGTCGCGGTTTTCGGCGGCGTAGGCGATGCCGCGCAGCGCCGCCCGCAGGAATCGCGCCAGGGCGTTTGGGTCCTGCCGCAAGAATGCCTCGCTGGTGACGTAGGTCAAGCCGAGCGTCGGCACGCCGTAATCTGCTGCATCCCAGATCACCAAATCCTGCCCCAGCTTATTTTGCAGCACGTATGGCTCGTTGGACTTGAAGACGGGATACACATCCACCTTGTCTTCCGCCAGCACGCGCGGGTCGAAGCCCACGTTGACCAGGTTCACCCGATCGGGGTCGGCGCCAGCCGCCTGGAGCAGCGCGAACAGGTCGGGTGGCGGCGTGCCCTTGTAGCCCACCAGACGCCCTTCCCAGTCCTTCGGCGAGGACATGCCGGAAGACTTCTTGGCGACGAACGCCTGTTGACCGCGCTGCCCGATCAGCGCGATGCTGACGATGGGCAGACCTGGATCAGCGCGCCGTTGCAGCACAACCGCAGCGTCCGACGTGGTGACATGCACCTTGCCAGCCATGAGAAGCTGCAAATGTTGACCCTGCCCGGCGCTGTGTTCGATGGTGACATCTAGCCCTTCATCTGCAAAAAATCCTTTCTCTTTGGCAACATACGCCCCGACGAAGGGCAGGTTGGCTTGTGGCTTGTAGCCAGCCATGAACGTCAACTGGCGCGGACCAGCCGTGGGGGGGATGGGGATGCCCGACGATGCGCTGTCCGCTGCCTGACACGCTGCAGACAGCGCCAGGCTCGCCAACACAACAACGTGTCCGAGAATGCGTGGCACGTTCATAAAAGCAAGTCCTCTCTCAGAAAGTGGGTAAATGTCGCGCGCAAGCGATGAAACTCGCGCACCGATTCAAGAATATACCCAAAACACCACGCGCCGCTCGATGAAAGTGATCGCGCCATAGATCGCGATGCCTGCCGCCGCCAGGATAAAAATGGCGGCAAACATGAAGGGCAAGTTCAAGTTAGCATAAGCCAGCCACATCACCCGTCCCAGCCCTCCAGAGGCGCCAGCCCACTCTGCCACCACTGCGCCGATCAAAGAGAGCGGCGCGGCGACTTTGAGCGCCGCGAAGACGTAAGGCAAGCTGTGCGGCAATCGCAGATACCACAGCACTTGCCACGACGTGGCGTTCCAAGCCTGCATGTGCTCCAGGCGCGCTGGCTCAATCGCCTGCAAGCCTGCTGTCACGTTCACCAACGTGGGGAAGAAGGTGAGCAGGGCGGTGATGATCACTTTCGGCTCCCAGCCGAACCCCAACCAGATCGTCAGCAGCGGCGCAATCGCTGCCAGTGGCATGGACTTAATCAAAATTGCCACGCTCATCACGCCACCTTCGAGGCGGGGGACGAGCGTCACGAGCAGCGCGAGCGAAATCGCCGCCGCGCTGCCCACGATTAAGCCTCCCAGCGCTTCCGCAAACGTGACGACCGCTGCCGCCGCGTAGCTCAAAGCGTGTTCTTGCAGCACCCGCAGCACTGCGCTTGGCGACGGCAGCAAATACGCGGGCGTGCGCGTGAGATGCACGCCGATCTCCCACACAACCAGCAGTAGCACAAACGTGGCAGCAGTGAAGGGCGCATTGAGGCGATAACTCGGCTGAGGTGACATAGGCACACGCCGTGCCGCAAGTCAGCACGGCAAAGCCATTGTAAGCGAGCTGCGTGCGCGGCTATAATTGCTACTGATAAAGCGCTGATCAGGACATGTCTCCGCCAGACGCCGCCTCACAGAGAGCGCAGGTGAGGTGAGAGCTGCGCAGGACGAGCGGGCGAGAGATACCACCTGTGAGCGCGCAGTGAACTGCGCCGGTGGCTGCCCGTTATCGCAGCGTCAACGAGTGGCATTGCGACTTTTCTCGCAGTGCAAGTTGGGTGGAACCACGAGACCTCTCGTCCCAACGTGCAGGGGCGGGAGGTCTTTCTTTTGAGGTGAACTGCGATGGCTAAACCGCACAACATGCCGGAGCATCTGTATCGTGTGCGCCATTCGCTGGCGCACGTGATGGCGCAAGCCGTGCTGGAGTACTTCCCCGACGCCAAACCAACCATCGGACCGCCCATCGAGCATGGCTTCTACTACGACTTCGCCGTGTCGCGCCCTTTCACGCCCGAAGACCTGGCAAAGATCGAAGCGCGCATGCGCGAGATCGTCAAAAAGCAGGTGGATTTCGTCCGCCGCGAGGTGAGCGAGTCTGAAGCCCGGGAACTTTTCAAGGACAACCCCTTCAAGCTGGAGCTGATAGATGGCTTGGTGCAAGGTGCGGATGAATACGGCGAACGCGACGATGCCGCCGATAAGCGACCTGTGATCTCCGTGTACACCCAAGACACCTTCACCGACCTGTGCCGCGGTCCGCACGTCGCCAACACGCGCGAGATCAACCCCGATGCCTTCAAACTCACGCAGTCCTCTGCTGCGTACTGGCGTGGCAACGAGAAAAACCCAGTGCTGCAGCGCATCTACGGCATCGCTTTCGAGACGCCCGCTGAATTGGAGCAGCACCTGCACATGCTGGAGGAGGCAAAACGGCGCGATCATCGCAAGCTCGGCGCCGAGCTGGAGATATTCATCTTCGAGGAAGAGGTCGGTCCAGGGTTGCCGCTCTGGCTGCCCAACGGTGGCGTCTTGATCGAACAGCTAGAGGCGCTGGCAAAGCGCATGGAAGAAGAGGCGGGCTACCTGCGAGTGCGCACGCCGCACGTGACCAAAGAGGCGCTCTTCGTGCGCAGCGGACATTTGCCATACTACGCCGAGAGTATGTTCCCGCCGATGACGTTGGAAGACGGCGAGCGCTACTACCTGAAGCCGATGAACTGCCCGTTTCACCACAAGATTTACGCCTCCAAACCGCGCAGCTACCGCGACTTGCCGCTGCGCCTGGCGGAGTATGGCACGTGCTATCGCTTCGAGCAGAGCGGCGAATTGTTCGGCTTGATGCGCGTGCGCAGCATGCAAATGAACGACGCCCACATCTACTGCACCGAAGAGCAGTTTGAGGAGGAGTTCCTGGCTGTCGTTCAGCTTTACCTGAAGTACTTCAAAATCTTCGGCATCGAGAAGTACACCATGCGCCTGAGCCTGCACTCCAAAGAAGGCTTGGGCAAGAAATACGTGGACAACGAGCCACTCTGGCTGAAGACGGAGGACATGGTGCGCCGCGCCATGCGCAATGCTAACGTGCCGTTCTATGAAGCGGAGAACGAAGCTGCATTCTACGGACCCAAGATTGACGTGCAAATCTTCAGCGCGATTGGGCGCGAGTTCACGCTGGCTACAAATCAAGTGGACTTTGCCGTGCCTGCGCGCTTCAACCTCACCTACGTGGACCGCGACGGCAGCGAGAAGACGCCACTCTGCCTGCACCGCGCGCCGCTCGGCACTCACGAGCGCATGATCGGCTTTCTCATCGAGCACTTCGCCGGCGCTTTTCCTGTCTGGCTCGCGCCAGTTCAGGCTGTGCTCATTCCCATCGCCGATCGCCATGTGGATTACTGCCATCGTGTGGAGCGCCAGTTGCACGAAGGTGGAATGCGCGTTCGCGTGGACGACGGCACCGACCGCATGCAAAACAAAATCCGCAAGGCGCAGTTGATGAAAATCCCCTACATGTTGGTGGTGGGGGATAAGGAGGCGCAGGCGGAGGCGGTCGCGGTGCGACTGCGCAGTGGCGAAGATTTGAAAGCTATCCCGGTCGGCGAGTTCCTCGCGCGCGCCCAGCGATTGATCGCCGATTACGCGCTCACGCTGTGGTGAGCCTCGTGGCATTTTGCCGAGCACCCCTGTGCTGTGGTGTGGGTTGGAGAGTGGCGCGCGCGCCGCTTGGTGCTCTCGATTCGCCCAGAGGGTCTGACCCTGAGCTTGGGTGATCCTCACGCCCCGCTGGTGCTCAGCTACGACGCAGCGGGTCGCTTGTGGAGCGCCTATGAGGCTGGCGCCCATTACCGCCGCGCGCTCAACGGGCGCGTGATGCGCAAACACACTGCGCTGGTCGGGGCGCGGTCGCGCGCCTGGCTAACCGCATCAGAAGCGGACGCGCTGTTGGCTCGCGCGAGTGATGTAGTTGCCGCGTTGCTGGAGGACTGGTACCGGCACGGCTTGCCTGCAGCGCTGCGCGATCTTCCCCACGCTCAGCCGATGATCGCGCGCGCTGCGCAGTTCACCCCGTCTCGCGCAGCAGCAGACGCATCTGCGTTCGCCCGCGTCTATCGCCCGATCGGGATTCTGCCGCCGGATCAGTATCTGGCGTTTGTCCTGCAAATGACCGAGGGCTGCTCGTTCAACACGTGCACGTTTTGCAGCTTTTATCGGGATCGGGTGTTTCGGGTTAAAACCGTCGAGTCGTTTCGTGAGCACATCGCCCAGGCGCGCGCGTTCTTTGGCGGCGGCTTGGCGATGCGCCGGTCCATCTTTCTCGGCGATGCAAATGCGCTGGTTATCCCTATGGCGCGTCTGCTGCCGTTGCTGCAAGTGATCGCGCAAACGTGCGATGTGCTGCGGTTGGGCATCTACGCTTTTGTGGATGGCTTCTCTGGCGAGCGCAAAAGTGCTCACGATTACCGCGCGCTGGCGGAAATGGGCGTGCGCCGGGTGTATATCGGCATGGAGAGCGGCAATGCGACGCTGCTGCGCTTTTTACGCAAGCCCGGCGAGCCAGAGGATGTGCTGAACGCCGTGCGAGCCATGAAAGCGGGTGGCGTGGCGGTGGGGGTGATTGTGCTGGTCGGCGCAGGCGGCGAATCTTTCGCTGACGAGCACGTCCGCGATACCGTCGCGCTGCTTAACGCCATGCCGTTGGACGCGCGCGACATCATTTACTTCTCCGACCTGGTCGTCACGGATGACCTGCCGTATGCCCAGCAAGCGCGTGAAGCAAACTTGCGCCCGCTGGACGACGCCGCCTTGAGCGCACAGCGCCGCGCCATCGTGGCTGGCTTGCGCTTTCGTGCGCCAGAATCGCCTCGCCTCAGCCGTTACGACATTCAGGAGTTCATCTACTGATCGTCAATCGGCAGGCGCTCCTCATGACATCGCCCGCAGCCAATAGCTGGTTCGCGCACTTCTGTGAAGTGTTTGGAGCACACGGCATACACAACCACGCGCTCGCGCAGCCCAAGAAACGAGCGCTGCACGCTGGCTTCCAGCGCAAGATGAGGGCAAGCGTTCTGGCGCATGATGTTGGGCACGGGACAGGTCCGGCACAGGCTCGGCTTCCAGCGACTGCTGTTCGGGTTTCTGGCGATCAGGCGGCACTCCTGCTTTTCGCTGCCGCGGAAGTAGTCTTCGTAATAGAAAGGGCATTCTCTGCCGTCGGGTGTGCGCATGTTGGTTCACAGCGTGACGAGGTCATCGGCGTGGATCAGCATGGGCGCGTATTCGTAGCCGAGGATCCTCTCGATCTGGTCAGATTGACAACCGGCGATGCGGCGCGCGTCTGGCGCGTTGTAGCGTGTGATGCCCCGTGCGATCTCGCGTCCTTCCATATCTAACACGGAGACGAACTCGCCGCGGTCGAACTCGCCGATCACCTGGCGCACGCCGACGGGCAACAGGCTCTTGCCGCTCCGCAGCGCGTGCGCTGCTCCATCATCTACCACCATCGCGCCGTTTGGGCGCTCGGAGAGCAGCCAGCGTTTGCGGCTTTCTAACTGTGTGATCGAGGCCAGGAAACGTGTGCCCACCGACTCGCCGTTGACTGCGCGCACGATCACGTTTTGGTGCGTGCCGTTCGCGATCACCACTTCTGTGCCTGAGCGAGTCGCCAGCTCGGCAGCTTGCAGCTTGGTGAACATACCGCCCACTCCAAGCCCGCTGCGACTTCCGCCAGCCAGGGCGTAGAGCGCGTCGTCGAATCGCACCACTTCAGCGATCAGCCGCGCCTCTGGCTCTTTACGCGGGTCGGCGGTGAAAAGCCCGTCAATGTCGGTGAGGATGATCAGCAGATCAGCGTCCAGCAGGTTGGCGACCAGTGCGGAGAGGTTATCGTTGTCGCCTACGCGAATTTCCTCAGTGGCGACGGCGTCATTCTCGTTGATGACAGGCACGATGTCGCGCGCCAAGATCGCGGATAGTGCGTCGCGGGCGTTCAGGTAGCGCCGTCGGTCGCTCAGGTCGGCGCGGGTGAGCAACACTTGCGCCACATGCACGTCGAACAGCCCAAAGAGCTGTTCCCACAACGCCATCAGGTGGGTTTGCCCAACCGCTGCCAACAACTGCTTCTCTGGCAAGGGCAGGTGTGGCTTGCGTTTCTGCACGCCCAGCCGCTCGCGCCCTGCTGCGATTGCACCTGAGGAGACCAACACCACACGCTCGCCATCTTCGCGCACCTGCACGATCTGCCGCGCAATCTCCAACATACGACGGCGGCTCAGGTGTGCGGTTCCGGCGGTGAGCGTGCTGGTGCCCACTTTGACCACAATGGTGCGCTTTGCCATGAGGCGCAGGGATTATAGAATCCGCAGCGCCATGTTGTTTCGGGTGGAAGTGTTCGCCAGACCCAACTGCCATGACGCGCGTTGCTCTGCGCTGCGCGCTGACATTGCCGCGTTAGGGATAAACCCGCCAGATCAGATCGAAGTGCGCGATGTGTACTTCCTGGATGGCGACCTGTCCGTTGAAGATGTCCGACTCATCGGCGCGCGGTTGCTCTGCGACCCCATCGTGCAAGATTTCGCCGTAGGCGACTACTCTCACTCGGAGCATGGGGTAACGGTGGAAGTGTTGCTGAAGCCAGGCGTGACCGACGCCGTGGCGGAGGAGCTGCTGCGGGCGGCGGCAGAGCTAGGCGTGCGCGGATTGCGCCATGCCGCCACAGGCGCGCGCTACATCCTGTATGGTAGCGCCGACGAAGCCACCGCGCGCTACATCGCGCGGCGCTTGTTAGCAAACGAGGTGATTCAAATGTTTGCCGTTAACCGCGCGCTGTCGCCTCGCTGGCAGGTGGATGCGCACACCAAGCCTCATGTCAACATCATCGCGTTGCGAGATGCCGACGACGAGGCGCTGATCGCGATCAGCAGCGCGCGCCGTCTCGCGTTAAACCTGCACGAGATGCGCGCCATACGCGATTACTTCACTCGCATCAACCGCGAGCCAACCGATGCCGAAATCGAGACGCTCGCCCAGACCTGGAGCGAGCATTGTGTGCACAAAACGTTCAAGGCGCCGATTGAAATCACGGCTGCTGATCCGGCGCATCCGCTGCATGGGCGCACAGTAGAGGGCTTGCTCAAAAGCTTCATCAAGCGCGCCACCGATACCATCGCCGCGCCGTGGGTGAAGAGCGCTTTCGTGGACAACGCCGGGGTCATCGCTTTTGATGATGAGTTCGATATTGCTTTTAAGGTGGAGACGCACAATCACCCCTCTGCGATTGAACCTTTCGGTGGGGCGAACACAGGCGTGGGTGGCGTGATCCGCGATGTGATCGCCGTGAGCGCCCGCCCCCTTGCAAACACGGATGTGTTGTGCTTTGGTCCGCAAGAGGCGACCTTTGACGTGCTGCCAGAAGGTGTGCTGCATCCACGACGCATTCGTGCGGGCGTCGTGGCTGGCATTGAGGACTACGGCAACAAGATGGGCATCCCCACTGTCAGCGGGGCAATCGTGTATGACGAAGGCTACATCGCTAATCCGCTGGTGTTCTGCGGGTGTGTTGGGCTGGCGCCAGTGGACGCTCATCCGAGACAGCCACAAGTGGGCGACCGCATCATCGTGCTGGGTGGGCGCACTGGGCGCGACGGCTTGCGCGGCGCGACGTTCAGCTCGTCGGCGATCACAGCAGAGACCAGCAACGTGGCTGGCGCCAGTGTGCAGATTGGCAACCCGATCGTGGAAAAGAACGTGATGGAGGTGGTGATGGCTGCGCGCGACGCGCGGCTGTATCACGCGATCACGGACTGTGGCGCAGGAGGGCTGTCGTCGGCGATTGGAGAGATGGGGGCGGCGCTGGGTGTGCGCGTGCATCTGGAGCGCGTGTCGCTCAAGTATCCTGGCTTGGAGCCGTGGGAAATCTGGTTGAGCGAAGCGCAGGAGCGCATGGTGCTGGCAGTGCCGACTGTGCACGTCGAGCTGCTGCGTCGCATTTGCGCGCGCTTTGGGTGCGAGATGAGCGATGTCGGCGAGTTCACTGGCGACCAGATGTTGCGCGTGTTCTACGGCGATCAGCGGGTGTGCGAGCTGGAGATGTCGTTTCTGCACGGCGGCTTGCCGATGCAACGCCGCCGGGCGGTCATTGCGACAGGGGCGACGAGGCACGACGCGGCGCGCGCGGAGTTGCCCTCGCCAGCCGTGATCTTGCGGCGCATGTTGGCGCATCCGAATGTCGCTTCCAAAGAGGATGTCATTCGCCGATACGACCACGAAGTGCAAGGCGGCACGGTGGTCAAGCCGCTGGTAGGCGTGCGCGCGGACAGTCCGAGCGACGCAGCGGTGATCAAGCCGCAGGGGACGCGCGGTGTGCGCGGCATTGCGCTAGGGTGTGGCATCAATCCCTTTATCGGTCGTCGCAACCCTTATGCGATGGCAGTGAGCGTGGTGGATGAGGCGATTCGCAACGTGGTATGCGTGGGCGCTGATCCGACGCGCATTGCGCTGCTGGATAACTTTTGCTGGGGCGATGTGCACGACCCAGTGGTGCTCGGCGAGTTGGTGGAGGCATGTCGCGGGTGTCATGACGCTGCAATTCACTATCGCGCGCCGTTCGTCAGTGGTAAAGACTCGCTGAACAACACCTACCGCGATGCCACTGGCTGCCAGGTGAGCGTTCCAGGCACGGTGCTGATCTCAGCGCTGGGCATTGTTGAGGATATTCAGCGCTGTGTGACGATGGACGCGAAAGCGGCGGGCGACTTCATTTATTTGTTGGGCGAAACAAAGGAAGAGCTGGGCGGCTCGCTGCTGGAGCAGTGCTTCAAACTGCCAGAGGGCAAGCTAGAGCCACCTGCGCTGCCGACCCAAGCTCCCGCGATCTATGCAGCGTTGCATCGCGCGATACAGCTTGGTTTGGTGCGGGCGGCGCACGATCCCAGCGAAGGTGGGGTGGGCGTGGCATTAGCTGAGATGGCGCAGGCGGGAGGCTTGGGCATTCGGATCACGCTGCCGTTGCCAGAAGATACATGGTCGCAAGTTGTCTGGCTGTTTAGTGAGAGCAACGGGCGCGTGTTGGTGGAAGTGTCGCCGAAAGACGCAGCGCAGTTCGAGGCGCTGTTTCAAGGCTTGCCCTGCGCGCGCGTGGGCGAGGTGGAGCAGCATCCAGGTCTGCGATGGGGCGAGGTGGAGATGAGGGTAGGATGAGGAGAAAGCTAACGTTTAGTTTTGCAGAATCTTTAAGATCACATCGCAGACCCGATCTACGTCGTCTGTGTCCATCTCTGGGTAAAGCGGGAGCGAGATCACTTCTCCCGCTGCGCGCTCTGTGTGAGGCAAATCACCGCGCTGATACCCTAGATACGCAAAAGCAGGTTGAAGATGAAGCGGTATAGGGTAATGCACACCTGTTTCGATGCCTGCCTCGGCTAGCTTGGCGCGGACTTGATCGCGTTTTGGGGTGCGCACGACAAAAAGGTGATATACGTGTGTGCGATCAGGTGGTGTGTGAGGTAAGGTTAATGTATTGCATCCAGAAAGTCGCTCAATGTAACGCTGAGCCAGCGCCTGCCGTCGCGCATTCCATCTTGGCAAGTGAGCAAGCTTGACTCTCAGTATCGCTGCCTGCAGCGTGTCCAGCCGTTCACCGTATCCCACTATGCTATGTTCATACTTGGCGCGTTTGCCTTCCGCAGTGAGTGCGCGGCCGTGGTCGCGTAAAGCGATGACGCGGTTGGCGATCTCTGGGTCTTGAGTGGTGACTGCCCCCGCGTCGCCGAAAGCACCGAGATTCTTGCCTGGGTAAAAGCTGAATGCAGCCGCGTCTGCTAATGTCCCCACGGGCTCGCCCATAAAAGTTGCACCGTGTGCCTGAGCAGCATCTTCGACAACAAAGAGACGATGTATGCGCGCTATCTCACGAATCGCTCGCATGTCTGATGGCAGACCGTAAAGGTGAACAGGCACAATTGCTCTCGTGTGAGGAGTGATTGCGCGCTCTATGCACTGGGGACAGATAGTGTAGGTAGTGGGGTCTATATCTGTGAACACAGGTTTTGCTCCAGTGTGAGCGATTGCCTCAGCGGTAGCGCAGAAGGTGTGAGCTGCTGTGATCACTTCGTCGCCGGGCCCGATACCTAGCGACTCCAAAGCCAGTTGGAGCGCAGCCGTCCCCGAGGCAACACCTATCGCGTGTCGTGCCTTGCAGAAGCCTGCGAATTCTGTCTCGAATGCCTGCACGTCGGGACCGTTGATAAACGCTGTGCTATCTAGAACCCGTTGAATTGCAGCGTCTATTTCAAGACGGATGGAGGCATATTGGGCTTTTAAGTCCACCAGTTTTAGTGAAGCGTTCATTGTGATCTCGAGTAAGCGGATATCTGATCGACAGTGCGGATTTGGCGAGCAGGGTTGCCAACCACTACTCCGCCAGGTGCAACATCATGTGTGACAACAGCACCAGCGCCAACCAGTGCCTCTTCTCCAACGGTTATTCCAGGCAAAATGATCGCGCCTGCGCCGATTCGGGCGCGACGGCAGATGTGCACGCCCACCAACTCCTGCTTAGCGCGAGGTGATTGTGGGTAGCGCGCATTGGTCAACACCACAGACGGACCGATCCAACATTCATCCTCCAGCACGCAGAACTCTGGTATGAAGGCGTTTGAATGCACGCGCACCCTATCGCCAATCTGAACATGATGTTCGATAACCGAGTGGCTGCCGATGCTGACATGGTTGCCAATAAGGTTGCCCTCCCGAATGAGCACGCCGTGCCCAGTTTGAAAGCCATCGCCGATCCGGTTGCCGTTGTAGATCACAGTGTGTGAGCGGATGAATGCGTCTCTACCGATGATGACCCCTTCGGGGAGGTTCTGGGGCTGGCGCGCGAGCTCACCGATCACGACGAACGGACCGATGATGCAGCCCTTGCCCAGTTGCACATCTCCAAGTACGATAGCAGTAGGGTGAATAAGAGGTTCACTCACAAAAACACTTCCTGCCTGGTCTGAATGGACTCATACATTGCCAACACGAGAGCCAGCGACTTGCGGCCTTCTTGACCATTTGTCTGAGAAGGACGACCTTCATAGATGGCGTTGATAGTATCGGCAAGCACACTGTAGTGGCTGTAGCCATACACAGATGGCGGATCAACCTTTTCGCGATCAAGAATCAGTCGCTCTTGTTCTAGCTCGCCCTCCAGCTTCCAGAGCACGCGGCGATTAAGCGCTGTGCCGCCTACCTTGACAGAGCCGCGCTCTCCAAATATGGCAATGGAGCCTTCCAGATTTTCCGGCCAAGTCACCGTTGATGCCTCTACCACACCTAATGCACCTGATGCAAAGTGCCATACAGCAACTCCCACGTCTTCGCATTCCATCTGGTGTGCTAGGGTGTCTCCGTATGCGAAGACGCTTCGGACGTCTCCCATGATCCACTGCAGAGCGTCCACGTGGTGGATTGCCTGATTCATAAGAACCCCGCCATCCATTGCACGCTTACCATGCCAGTCATCCTCGTAGTAGCTTTGTGGACGATACCAGCGCACTGTGACGTTGCCAAGCAGCAAACGCCCCAGCTTGCCTTCTGCGACAGCCTGCTTAAGCGCTTGCATTGGTGGGTTGTAGCGGTTTTGCAAGACAACAGTTAAACTGACACCAGCGCGATCGCAGGCAGCGATCAATGCGTCGGCATCTGCTAGGGTGAGCGCCATTGGCTTCTCGACGATCACGTGTTTACCTGCTTCGGCTGCATGGATGCCGATCGCAGCGTGTAGCCCGCTGGGCACGCAAATGTTGACAACGTGTATATCCTTTCTGTCGAGCGCGCGCCGATAGTCGGTCATTGATTCCGCCCCATACTCGTGAGCCAACCGCTGTGCGCGTGATTCAACAATGTCCACGGCTGCAACCAGCCTGGCACGCGGCGCCAAGCTTTGCAGGGATTGAGCGTGACGTGGCGCAATGCGCCCGCAACCAATGATTGCGAATCCAAGCGTGTCCATCTTGCTTCTCTACACTTTAGCATCAGCTTTTATCGAAAACGACCGAATAGCATCCTGATAGACATGCAGCATCTGCTGCGCCATGCGCTCGACAGTGAGATCGCGCACACTTTCGCGCGCACGTTGTTGCATAACAACCCGCGCCTCTGCTGAGAGGCTGAGGGCATGTCGGAGAGCCGTTGCCAGCGCTTGTGGGTCTCCTGGAGCGACCAGCCATCCATTTGTCCCTTCTTGGATGACTTCGGCAGCCCCGCCCACCCGTGTGGCTATCACAGGTAATCCAGCCGATAGAGCCTCCAAAATAGCTAGAGAAAAGCCCTCAGCCAGAGAAGGCAAGACAAACCAGTCGCTTGCAGCGAGCAGACGAGGAATGTCATGACGCAGACCGAGCAAGCTGAACGCATGGGCGATGCCCAATTGTTGAGTCAACTGCTGGATGGCTTCACGATCCTCTCCATCACCAGCAAGCGCGAAATGGGCTTCTGGAAAGTGACGCAACACTTCTGTCGCTGCTGCTGCCAGCACGTGTTGACCTTTGTTCGGCGAGAGGCGCGCTACGCACAGCACGATGGGTTGATCTCCTTTCAGCCCTAGCTCATCACGCACTTCGGCACGCGCGCGCTGAATAGTCTCTTGATCAAGGCTGAGACTTGGTATGCTGTTATAGATGACTTGTATCTGGTGCAGTGGGATACGATAGCGCGTGACCAGTCTCTGCGCGTTTTCTTGTGAAACAGCGACGATGCGCTGTGCGCGCTTGCGTGAATATCTAAATAAAGTTGGCAGCGTCGCTCGCAAGATTAGAGGCAGAGCAATGTCCTCAGGTTCAGAGACACGCTGCTCCACGGTGATGAAAGGTCTGTTACTGTGCTGCAGCACAAACCCTGCCCAAATCCCAAGACGGCTGCAGGGGTGGTTAGAGTTGAGGTGAATCACATCGTGACTGATTGCAAGGTTGCGCAGCACATAGCTCAGTCTTGGCAGCTGCGCGGCTAGATCGAGAGGGGCGCGGATAGCGCGTGCAAATGGCTGAATCTCGCGAGCGAACGAGTCCATGGCTTTGTGGCTCGGCAGGAGGACAGTTATTTGAATGGTAGAAGTGACACTCATTAACGCACGCGCAAGATGCAGCACGTATCTCTCTGCTCCGCCTACCTCGCGCGCTGTGACTACCACCAACACACGGATAAGCTGTGTCATGTCAAGCGACATCGAAAGAACAAACGGTATCCAAGGGGCAGCAGTCCCAGTCGTGTGACGAGGGCATCGAGCTTTGCCCAGATAGGGAAGATATTCACTCTTGGCAAGAACTTGTAGAACAATTCGGCAACGTATGGGAAAGTTTCTCGGCACACAGCCTTCTCCACTTTCAGGTCAGCCATGCGCAGCAGACTCTTTATCTCAGCGTATGTGAAAACAGTGTCTATTGGCTGCTCGGTGCGCAGCGGGTGCTCGTGCGGCAAGAAGCCACGCAACGGTCTGAACCGTCGTGCCAGGCGCTCTGCTATCGGTGAGAGTGGTAGCCAAGCTGTGCCGTTAGGGATGGTGATAATGAGGACACCGTCAGGTTTAACGAGAGAACGGACATTGCGCAGTGCAGCGATCGGGTCTTTCAGATGCTCGACAACTTCCGTTACGACAACGACATCCGCACAGGCAGGAGGAAATGGAACGGCGCCCAGAATATTCCCTAAACGAATATCGGCTGCCTCTCCTAATCGTGCTTTGGCTGCTGCAACGTTAGCCTGAGACATTTCAAAGCCTTTCAATTCAGCCTGTGGGAAGCGCTGCTGGAGGGTTGCAAGTAGCTGCCCAGAGCCACATCCCACGTCTAATACTGTCTGATGGCTAATACTGCCAATGAACTGAGCGACTGCTGTGTAAAAATACGGCCGCATGCTCAGCTCCCCCTGGAAGCTATCGTAAAGCGCAGCGATCTCGGCGTCGCTTAAATGATGACCCGTCTTGATCATAGCTGTCTTCTATCAAGCTCCTCTACAAGCACCCTGCTTATGAGCTTCACCCTTTGCAGCCAGGTGTGGTCGCGCAGGACCCTGGCGCGGGCAGCAGCTGCGATCTGTTGGCGTTGTGCCTCATGGTTAAGATAGTAGCAAATTTTGTCCAACATCTCCTCTTTGGTGTCAAAGCATACGATCTCCTTGTCTTCCTCGAAGAACTCACCCACCCCTGGCACACGATGAAGAAGTTGAAATACTCCACAGGCAGCGAGCTCGAAGGCGCGCAAATTGAGACCTTGTCTTAGTTCACCAGTTCGGTGGTCAACGTGGAAGTTCAAGCCGATCTTGGCTGCACATAGCGCCTTCACCTGTTCCTCGCCCCAGATTTGCCCCTGCCACACCTTCAGGATCGGGCTACCGATGAAGTGTTCTCTGTAACCTCCCCAAATTTTGATGTTCACTCCTTGTTCAATAGCAAACTCGATCATAGCGCGACGCTCAGCGTGGAACTGCTTGCTCAGTCCGCCGATGAAGCACACGTCAGCCCCGTAACGCTCTTGTTCCTCGACGGTGAGCACAACCGGGCGATGAATATCTGGATCAATACCGATGGGTACGTATTCGATGCGCCCGCCTGCGCCGGCATGCCTTAAACCCTCCTCCAAGTTGGCGGGCTGAAAAGTGATGTCGAAAAGGGGAAGGTTGGCTCGATCTCGCTTCAGCATTGTGTTGGCGGGTAGCCCACACCACTGAGCCAAAACGAAACCTTCTGACTTGAGCTTCTGCAGCGTGCTTCGCCAAATGCTGCTGCCAAGCGGGATGAACACGATGTCTGGTTGGAATTGTTGAATGCGACGCAGGATGCTCTTTTGGAGCAGCCACACATCTAGCCGGGTGACCCACAGCGCTGCCCGAGCGCAGGCGCTCAGCGTTAGCGGCAAATGGCAGCTGATCGTCTGCGGCAACAAAAAACTGCTTCGTAGGTCGAACTGCGTTTGCCAACCGAGCTGAGAGAAAGCCTTTCTCCAGCTATAGAGCGTATGCTGAGTGCGCAGCAGGTGTTCTTCGAACCTTCCACCTTGCCTTTTCCATGTTCGCCAGGCTGATTCGTAGTAGCCCCTGTCAACCTTGTAGTAGAAGTAGATTTTCATTTTGATCCAGTTTGGCGCATCCATGTCTCCGCCGCGACCCATCGCCATATCGAAGCAGCTTGCGCAGGGTCTAGTGTCTGAAACTGGCGACCTTGTAGAAATTGCTGCGCTTGCTTCCAGTCAAGCCAAGGTCGAATGTATGGCTTGTCTCCGATGTAATCGTTCCAGAATGAGCGCAGTTCAATCATCCAGCGAGCTTCCGGTGTGACAAAGCCTTTTTTATCACGCCTCCAAATGATAGCTTCTGGGAGCAAAGGCTGCATCGCTCGGCGTAGGGCGTACTTTGACCAGCCTCTGTAGATGCGGTATGTCGCCGGCAACTGGCTAATGTATTCCGCAAGATGCACGTCCAGGAATGGTTCTCGGGCTTCCACGGAGAAAGCCATCGAGTTGCGGTCTTCTGCACGGAGCAATCGGGGAAGATTGTAAGCAGTGATCTGAGCCAGGTGAAGATTCAAGTTGTGCCTTGTGGCGTGATTGAAAATCTCCGTGTGGCGCTCAGTAGCGCGCGCGACGACCTCCTTTCGCACCCCGAACATACGCTTAGATCGCCAAGACTGCGCTCTGTTTTGCCAGGATGGTGGCATGTAACTCGCAACTATGCGGGGAAAGATCGCTCTGAGTGAGCGGCTGCCTACCTTCGATATGCTCCAACTCTCCCTCAGAAAGCGACCCCACTGCCCTCCATCTAGGATTTGTGCGAGGTAGATCTCGTAAGGCAAGTAGCCTCCAAGCAGTTCATCTGACCCTTGCCCATCCAAAACAACTGTCACAGATTGCTGGCGCACCAGACGCATAACGCACCATTGGGCGTACATGGAGGTCGTGATGGGTGGCTCGTCATGATGCCAGACGAAACGGTCCAAGTCTTCGACAAGGGACTCCGCAGTGGGAAAGACTTGATACCACTGCGCGCCTGTTTGCTCCACTACCAGGCGCGCGAAGTGGCGCTCGTCGCTGCTAGGTTCTTCATAGGCAGCAGTAAAAGTTTTCTGGTGCTCCCCAATCGCCACAGGCGCAATGCCATGCTCCTGTTTCATGAGGTGATTAACGATTGCAACAATGCTCGAAGAGTCCAAACCTCCTGAGAGACATGTGCCAACAGGAACGTCTGATCGCAAGCGCAAGCGCACCGAATCAATGAGTAGCTGACGTATTGTCTGCACATGTCGTTCTTCGAGTTTCTCCGGTCCGAGCTCGGTATTGACAGGTAGCGACCAGAAACGCTGCTGATGAAAGTCACGTTGTGACACGCGCAACCAGTGAGCTGGTGGCAGTTGACGGATGTGCTGAAAGAATGTAGCCTCTGGCGAACTAGCCTCGTAGCCAGCCAGAAAGTCCTCTAGCACCACCTCGTTGCATTCAGGCGACACCAAGCCACTCGCCCACAGCGCTTTGGGTTCTGAGGCAAACGCGAACAGAGAAGGGGTCTTGACGTAGTAAAACGGCTTGACACCGAAGCGGTCACGTGCGCAGAAAAGTCGGCGGTAGCGCGAATCCCAGATGGCGAACGCCCACATGCCATTCAACCGTTCCAGGCACGCCTCACCCCAGAGATGATATGCTGCCAGCAACACCTCCGTGTCGCCTGAGCTGCGAAAGCGATAGCCGTGTGCCATCAGTTCTGCACGCAGCTCAACGTAGTTGTAGATTTCGCCATTAAAAACGATGGTGAGTTCACCAGTTGAATCTGTGAGTGGCGTGTGCCCTGCAGGCGACAAATCGAGGATTGCGAGCCGTCGCTCGGCAAGCCCCAGATCGGTGGAAGTGTGCGTGACGCTGCGGATGTCGGTTAGAGGCACATCTTTTGGGCTATCTGGTCCCTTGTAGTGCGACACATAGCCCTGAGCAGTATTGAAGAGTGCGAAACCCTCGTCGTCAGGTCCACGGTGGCGAAGCAGGTCAGCCATGTGCCTGAGTTGAGTTGCTTCGATTGGCTGCCCATCTAATCGAAAGATACCGACAATGCCGCACATTTGTCAACGTGCTCCATAAATCAAGATTTGCTGAATGCCTTCCTCATCTCTTCATGCAATGTAGGTGATTGAGCACAAAGTGATTCAGCGCATGCTGTGGGCTGCTCTGCCTAAATCAGTGTGCGCAAGCGCACTGTCAAATCCTTCTGCTATCGCGCGTGGAACGTTGAAGTCTGTCGCAGTTCCTGCCCTGCATACTGTCCAAAAAACGCGGCACCCAGCGAATACAAGCATACGTCTATGCACTATTACCTTAGCAAATGATACTCTGGAACTTTCCTGTGCCGAGACTTGCACGCAAACATGAAAAGCTTAAAGTGCCACGTCGGATTCTTGTTACTGAATCTCCGCTCAGTGAAACGCGCATTGTGTATCGTTCAACTACGCACAAACGGATATAGTAGTGGACTGTAACGGGGCAGCAGAGCGCGGAGCATTTCCGCGTCCTCTGTGCTGAATGGCTTGGTGAGCCAGAGCACGAGAAGAGTGAAGACGCTTGTTTGGAGCACAATAGCAACCATTGCTAAGAAGTTGCTCGTCGCCCACGTGTCAATCCACAGCGAAGATAGGTTTGCCGCAAAGCTCGCAAGGATGATCTGAAAGGCAAATCGAGCTGGATATTTCAGCTTGAAGGTGCGCTGTGCAAACGCGAATTCAACCCACAGTGTCACGGCGAGGCTGGCTGAGGTGGCAATCACTGTGCCGGTCAAGCCAAGCAGCGGCAACAGGGCTAGGTTTAGTGTTGCGCTGAGAGCTGCGCTAATCAAACGGATGATGACCAGAAATCGCATCTGTCCGGCTACAAACAGCGCGTGATGGGCGATGTTACCAAAGAGGTGGACCAGTGCGAGCGAGATGCCTAGCAGGCTCAACAGCGGGGCAGAAGGAAGGTAGACACTCCCGTACAACGTCTCGATGATGTGCGGTGCCAGACGTGCAACGAGTAAAAGACCAGGAAATAAAATGAAAACTTGCGCTTTAGTTAGGGTCTCCCATGCGCGCTTGATGCCCTCCGAGCCTCGGCTTTCGAGTGTTGCAACAATTGCAGGTAGCACGACCTGTGTCCACCCTGTGAGCACAGCGAGGGCTTGCATGACCAACTGATAGGCAGTGTTGTAGTAGGCTACCTGTGCTTTGTCTCGCAGGATTAGGTTGATCAGCAGGATGTCTGATTGATTGGACAACCCTATTGTGGTTAAGCTAAGTAACCATGCTCCGAAGGCGTATCTGTGCAATGTGCGTGTAGAGGGGAGTGCTGGTGGATTGTTTGCCGGCGGATTTGTATGGAGTAGGTAAAGCGTCCCTGACAGGCTGACGAGCAGGGCAGAGACTGCCGTGACTACCACGACCCAGAAGGCGCTGGATCCAAAAAGCAAGACAGTTAAACTGTAGAAGGCAATGTTGAGTGCCACACGTCCAACTTGAAGCAGTACGCTTGCACGCAAACGGAAACTGGACTGCAAGCCCGCCGTGACCAAGTCGAGAATTTGATTGCCGAAGAGCGCCCCAATAAATATCCACCATGTTTGTCGAAAGAGGTCTGCGCGCAGCAAACCTGCGATCGGATCTCGAAACAGAGCAATTCCTAAGCCAATCCCAGTACAAATCAGCAGTCGGCTTCGCAAGAAGAACAAGAATAGCGCACGTCGCCTTGGGGCGTCATTTGGAGAGTGAGTCTCTGGAGCGAAACGGACTAGCGCGCCACCCATGCCTGCCTGAGCGATCAGTACTGCGATGCTCATGATGGTGATGTAAACATCGAGATCGCCGCGCTCTTGTGGCGTCAACGTGCGCGTGACAAGTACGCTAAATGCAAATAAAAGCAACGTGTTGCTGATCAATCCGATCTGGCTCCAAAATCCGCCAATCAGCGTGCGGCGTCCTATGCCAGAAGAACTCATGCGATAAACAGAAAAGATTCCGTGTGGCTCTCTAGGCAAACTTGGCAGCAAAGCCAAACACGATGTTTTGTTACCGTCGAAACGCTGTGCCCCGTATGAGGCTCAGTAAAAATCTTTTGATGAAGGGTTCCTTCAACCAGTATTGATACAAGCGGATTGCTATTGGTCTTGGCATGGAGAACAAAATTTTCCAAAAAAGAGCCTGTTTAAGTCCGTAGAAATATCTCAGCTTGTGAAAAGATACGGTGTCGCCGTTCATCAATGCTCTATAGCGTAGCAAGGGTCCTATTTGAGACTCTTCCCAGTTTTGTAGCACCTCTGGCTCTGGCTGATACCCAAAGTGCTCTAGTGAACGCAGCTTTTCTATCACGAGTTGGCGATACGAAGCAATTCTCCTGTCGAGTCCTTCGAGTGTCAAAGGCGCCAAAAATCCTGTGACGTTAGATGTGTGCTGACGATAAAGCCCGAGCACTTCTTCGACACTCTCAACTAGGCTGATAATTGCTGCTCGGTAGACTATCAGCCCGTCTGCATCTGAGCGAAGATTCTCTGGTAAGGGAAACACGAGCTGCGCCACTTCTCTCCGAAGTGAGATGCTTGAACCAGCGCAGAGGTGGAGTGTTTTGTTTTTAAGAATTTTGGGCAATAACCATCCGCCCTCTAGCTGTGGAGGAGTTTTAGGTCTGATCAACTTGCCACTAGAGCTCACCACTTTTAAGAAGTGGGTGACCAAGCCGATGTCAGGTTTTCTGAACGCAGGAATAGTTTTCTCGATTCGGGTCGGGTACCACTCATCATCAGCGTCAAGCAGAGCTATGAGATCGCCCCGCGAGGCAGCAAAGGCTGCGTTGAGAGCAGAGGCTTGACCGCCATTTTGCTTCTCGATTAGCTTGATTCGTTTGTCTTGGTCTGTGTAGCGGCGAATGATCTCCAAAGAGTTGTCCGTGGAACCGTCATCACAAACAATGATTTCAAATCTCTGATAAGTCTGACTTAGCACACTCTCTATGGCTTTGCCAACCCAGGCAGCATAGTTGTAATTGGCGATTAAAACACTAACGAGCGGTTCGCTGGGCAGCGCTGGTAGAGACAAAGGCTTTGCTGTCGTCATTGCTTCGTCACCTCCTCTTC
>FWWL01002703.1_pt1 | contig 34299 bp, 30 predicted proteins | sample 2228331 | NCBI WGS metagenome assembly FWWL01 (sample SAMEA103939775, study PRJEB20133) | metagenome
CTCATTCTCAGGACGCCGTCCGTCAGGGTCGGCTCGCTCCAAGAGACCGGTTTGACGCGGTCCGGATCCTCGAAGGTGTTGCAGGCGTCGAGCCGGTCGCCGTGCAGCAGGCGTCCGTCGCAACTCTTCGGGGTGCACCCGCGGAACTCCACTTCCACCTCCGCTTCGCCGGAAGCGTCTAGGTTTGTGGCGGAAAGGTGGATGGATCCGCCTTCGGATCGCGTCGCCGCCAGGCTGACCTGCGGGAGCGTCTCCGCGCCGCTGGGATGGTCGGCCTGCACGCAGTGCGCGGGCAGGTGCCGCCCGTCCTGGTGCTCCTTCATCATCTCGAAGGCGTGGTAGGTGGGGGTGAGCACCGCGCGCGGCCCGTCGGTCAGAACCATCGCCTGCAGCACGTTCACGGTCTGCGCGATGTTCGCCATGTGCAGGCGGTCGGCGTGCCTGTGGAACACGTGCAGGGTGGCCGCAGCCAGCACGGCATCGCGGATCGTGTTCTGCTGGAACAGGAAGGCCGGGTTCGTGCCTGGTTCGGAGTCGTACCAAGCCCCCCACTCGTCCATCACGATGCCGATGCGGCCCTCGGGGTCGTACCGGTCCAGCCTCGTCCGGGTGGACCGGATGAAATCCTCGATGCCCAGTCCGTTCTTCAGCAGGCCGTACCACTCTCCTTCGGAGAAGCCCGTCGCCGACCGCTTGACGTCCCAGCTCTCGACGAACGCGTAGTAGTGCACGCTCAGGCCGTCCATCTGCCGGGCGGCCAGGCGCAGCAGCGTCTCGTTCCAGTCGTCGTTGAAGCCGCAGGCGATCTTGTACAGGCGGCCCCCGCCGAAGTGCCGGCAGTAGGTGGCGTAGCGCCGATACTCGTTTGCGTAGTGCTCGGCGGTCATGCCGCCGCCGCAGCCCCAGTTCTCGTTGCCCACTCCCCAGTACACGACGTTCCAAGGCTCGGCGCGTCCGTTCTGGCGCCTCAGCTCCGCCATCGGTCCGGGTCCGGGATGGGTGAGGTACTCCAGCCATTCGGCCATCTCCCGAACCGTCCCCGAGCCGAGGTTGCCCACGATGTACGGCTCGCAGCCCAGCCGCTCGCAGAGGTCGAGGAACTCGTGTGTGCCGAACGAGTTGTCCTCGGTGGTGCCGCCCCAGTGCACGTTGATCATCCGGGGGCGGCTCTCCCGGGGTCCGACGCCGTCCCTCCAGTGGTAGGTGTCGGCGAAGCAGCCGCCCGGCCATCGCAGGTTGGGTATCCGCAGGGCCTGCAGGGCCTCGAGCACGTCCTTCCGGTGGCCGGCCACGTTCGGGATCTCGGACCCCTCTCCGACCCACAGGCCGTCGTACACGCATCGCCCGAGGTGTTCCGCGAAGTGGCCGTACACATGCCGGCACACGCGGAACGGGCTCCGGTCGGCGTCGATCACCATTCTGTTCATGGAAGGACCTCGCCCCGGGAGTCTACCGGAACGAGCCTCCGGCTAGGCGGAACCCGGGTGCAGGTAACATGCCCCCGAGCCCATGGCGAACCCCACGGCACCCCGCATCACAGGAACGTTCCTGGACGAGATCACCCACGACATCCCGTCGCAGAACTGGGGGGTGGAGGAATGGCGCCGAGAGTTCCGCCTCTACCGCGCCATCGGCATCGACACGGTGATCATCATCCGGGCGGGTTACCAGAACAAGTGCATCTTCCCGGCCCGCTCGCTGCCGGACCTCCTGCCGGTGTACGAGGACCTCGCCCGGATCTTCCTCGACCTGGCCGCGGAGAACGGGCTGGCGCTCTACTTCGGAACCTACGACTCCGGCTTCCATTGGCACCGGGGGTCCTGGTGGCGCGAGGTGGAGATCAACCGGCGGTTCATCGACGAGGTGGTGGAGCGGTACGGAGACCACCCCGCCTTCCAAGGCTGGTACCTGTGCCACGAGACCAGCCGCAACTCGTCGTCGATCATCGAGCTGTTCCGCCGGATCGGCGGGCACTGCAAGGCGGCCAAGGACCTTCCGGTTCTGATCTCCCCGTTCCCCGAGGGCGACAAGCAGTTCGGCGCCGGCGCCTTCCGGCTGGAGGATTCGCTGGACCATTGGGACCGCATCTTCGCCGAGAGCCGCGAGGTGATCGACGTGTGTGCGTTCCAAGACGGGCAGATCCACTACCAGCAGCTGCCGGCGTTTCTGAGCGGCATCGCGGAGCTGGGGAGCAGGCACGGCATCCGGATCTGGTCGAACCTCGAGACGTTCGATCGCGACATGCCCATCAAGTTCCCGCCCGCCGATTGGCGTTACCTCCGGTTCAAGATGGAGGCGGCGGCGACGGTGGCGGAGAAGATCATCACGTTCGAGTTCCCCCACTTCGTTTCGCCCTATTCCTGCTACCCAGCCGCGCACAACCTCTTCCGTCGCTACTCCGAGTACTGCGGCTTCGGCGACGTAACGTCCCAGCTCTGAACAGGAGATCTCGCATGAGCCTGCTGCTTGCCAGCGTCGTGCTCGGGTTCCAGTGGAACGCCGGCCTCACCGCCTCGCTGTCGGGCGTGCCCGTCGTGAGGGGAACGTCCATCCAGGTGTACGAGCCGGGTTGGACCAAGGGCTACTTCTCCTCCACCTACGGTCAGAAGAAGGTGGACCGCCTGCCCGACGGCGGCTACGAGATGAGCTTCGGTTCGAGACGCCGGACGGTCGGGCCAAGGGCACCCAGCGCACCACGGTCACCGCGACCGGGTATCGGACCGACTACGAACTGCTCTGGTCGGGCGCCCAGCCGGTGGCCGCCGAGGTCGCCGCCGCGATCCTCTGGGCGCCGGCCTTGGACCGCGGGTCGCTGGAGATCGACGGAAAGCCGGCGCGCCCGCTCCAGCGGAGGCCGTTCGCCGAAGGGGCCGGCATCGGCGAGCGGGCGTTCGGCGAGGGGCGCTCGTTCCGGTTCGATTCCCCGCTGGGGCGGATCGAGATCGAGGGCTCGATCGGTGGCTGGGTGGTGTTCGACGCGAGGGGCTACAACCAGCCGTTCGCCGAGAACGACGACGTGTTCTGGCTGGGTCACACCGGCCTGCCGCTCGAGCCGGGCAAGCCGCTCCGCTTTTCGGTGGAGGTGAGGTTCTCGCCGAGGGCGCTGCCCGAGGCTCCGCCCGTGTCGGTGGAGGCTCGCGGCCGGTCGGTGGCCCGCGCGGCCGAGGCCGACGCGCCGTTGCCGCTGGTGCCCAAGCCGAAGGAGGTGCGCCTGCAACGGGCGCACCGGATCCTCGGGCCGAACCCCGTTCTGGAGCTTCCCCGTCCGTTGCGCGGCTTCGAGAAGGACTGGATGGACTTCTACACCGCTCTCTGGGAGCCGACGCGGGGCGACTCGGCCACCGTCCGCGTGCGCATCGAGGACCTCGGGTTGCCCGCCGAGGGGTACCGGCTCACGGTGCGGCGAGACGGCATCGAGGCGGTCGGCCAGGACGCCGAGGGGGCTAGGAACTCGCTCTACACCCTGGCGCTGCTGGCGCGGCCCGTCGGGGGCAGGCTCCAGGTTCCGCTCGGCACGGTGAGCGACTGGCCCTCCGCCTCGTTCCGCGGCGTGCACCTGTTCGTCGGCCCCGATTCCAAGGACTTCCAGGAGCGTCTGTTCCGCCGGGTGATCCGCGCGCTGAAGATGAACCGTGCCGTGTTCCAGTGCGAGCGGACCGACTGGTCGGCGTTCCCCGGCATCCGCACCGAACTGACGATGTCGCGCGAGGCGTTGGCCGAGCGGTTCGCCTTCGTGCGTCGTCTGGGCATCGAGCCGATCCCCTTGATCCAGAGCTTGGGCCACATGGAGTGGTTCTTCGCCAACGGCCAGAACCTCGACCTGGCGTTCAACCCTCAGTCGCCTTACACAGTGGACCCGCGCAAGCCGGGCACCCGCAAGGCGCTGGAGGCGATCTGGGACGAGGCCATCCGACTCCTGCGGCCCAAGACCATCCACTTCGGGCTGGATGAGATCGACATGGTGGGTTTTCCGGACGATCCGGAGCTGAGCACGCAGCTCTGGGAAGCCACCCTGCCCATCCTTCGCGACATCGCCGAGCGGCACGGCGTGAGGGGCATGGTTTGGGGCGACATGGCGCTGGCTCCGAGCGAGGCGGTGGACGCGGCCAACGGGCACAACCCGGAGACCGCCCGAAGGCGACGAGCTGCCATCCCAAAGGGCTGGCAGATCGCCGACTGGCACTACGCGGCTAGGCCGGACCCCGAGCCGTTCCGCAAGTCGCTCCAAGTCTGGAAGGCCGAGGGGTACGAGCCGATCGCCGGCACCTGGTACTCGCCCGACAACGTCCGGTCGTTCACCTTGGCGGCCATTGAGGAGGGTTGCGGCGCTCTCCAAACCACTTGGGCCGGCTACACGTCGACCGAGAAGGCCATGCGCGAGCAGTGGCAGCAGGCGGCTGCCTACGTGCTCTCGGCGGACTACGCCTGGAGCGGGCGCCGCGATCGGATCACCGAGCTGGACTACGTGGCGGGCGACCTGCTGCGCAGGCTGTTCGGCGATCGGCCCGGCCGAGTCGTGCCGAAGAGGGGGACCCTTGCGCTGTGGCGGCCCCTCGGCAAGGAGGCCAAGGCGGCGGGTTCGCGCGTGTCGCTCAACGAGCCGCTGGCGCTGGCGACGGTCGCGGCCGAGGGGGGTGAAAAGCTGCCCGCTGAGATTCGTCTGCGGTGGGACGCGAAGGGCGGAACGCTGGTGCTCGCCCTCGATGCGGCCGCCCGCAGCCAGGACGGCGAGATCGTGGGACGGATCGCCGTGGAGACCGACGGGGGCAGCAAGCAGGTGGAGCTGCGCTACGGCTCCCACGTTCGTGCGGCTTCCGACCGCGGAGGGCTCGCCGAGGCCGAGCGCTCGGCGGATGGGTTGTGCCTGGTGCGGGTGCCTTTGGACGGATCAGCCAGGCTGAGCCGGGTGGTCCTGTCGGCGTCGAACCGCTACTCCGGTCTGCGGCTCCACGGGGCCACGGTCTACTGACTTCCGCGGTCTCGCCGGGCCCTCTCGGCGGCGCCGATGGCCGATCGGGCCCAATCCCGCAGGGTCTCAGGGTCCCTCAGCACGTCCTGTGGGACCTCGAACAGGGCGAAGCCGGCGTCGGACTCCGTCTCCGCGAACGGTCGGCATCCCGCCTCGAGGAACCGTTGCTGGTTCTCGGCGTCGGCGCGCAGGTAGAGCGTGGAGCCCGCCACGACGCCGAACAGCAGGCCCCGGTGCAGAAGGCCCGCGCCCCCGAACATGGGACGCGCCTCCAAGGAGAACTCGGTGGCGAGCGACGCCTCCACGCTGGCCAGGAACTCGTCGGAGTACGGCACGTCAGGCCTCCGGGTACAGGTTGCGGATCAGGCTTCGCACCGTGGCGTCCAGCTCGCTGTCCTTCAGCATCAGCTCTCCGATCTTCGTGCAACCGTGGATCATCGACGTATGGTCCCGGTTGCCGAACAACGCCCCCAGGTGCTTCCAGCTCGCGTTCGTGATCTCCCGCGCGACGTAGATGGCGACGTGACGGGCGTGGACGATCGGAGCCCGCCGCGACGTGCCGAGAATCTCCTCCTTGGGAACCTGGAACCGATCGGCCACCGCCGCGACGATCTGATCGAAGCTGGGTTTGGCGACCGCGCCCGCCCGGAAGTCCGCGGCGACTCTCTGGGCCAGCTCGAGGTCCATCGGCAGCTTCTCGACCCCCGCCAGCAGGATGAATCGGTTCAGTGCCCCTTCGAGCGTGCGGATGCTGCCCGGGACGTTCTGGGCGAGATGCATCGCGACCTCCGGATCCAGCTCCACGCCCTCCTGCTGGGCCTTGCTGAGCAGGATGGCGCACCGGGTCTCGGTGTCGGGCATGCGGACGTCGGCCACCAGGCCGGCCTCGAAGCGGGACCGAAGCCGCTCGTCGAGGATCAGAAGGTCCCTTGGCGGACGGTCGCTGGTGAGCACGATCTGCTTGCCGAACTGGTGCAGGGCGTTGAAGGTGTGGAACACCTCCTCCTGCGTCTTGTCGCGGCCGGCGATCAGCTGGATGTCGTCGACCAGCCACACACCGATGTTCCTCTGGCTCTTGCGGAACTGCTCGATGCGGCCTCGCTGCAGGGATTGCACGAACTCCTCGGCGAACTCCTGCGCGGTGACGAGCAACGGCCGGATCGACGGATCCCGCTTCAGCAGCTCGTGGGCGATCGCGTGGAGGAGGTGCGTCTTCCCCAGGCCGGGAGGGCCGTAGATGAACAGCGGGTTGAAGCGCTTGCCCGGCTCTTCGGCGACCGCCTTCGCACCGGCGTAAGCCAGGCGGTTGGACTGCCCGACGACGAACGTCTCGAAGCGGTAACGGTCGTTGGGCTGGAACAGCGGCGGCGCCGATGCACTCTCCAGCGGGGCGGCCTCCTGAACCTCGGGCGCCGTCCGGCGGGGCCCCTTTCCCACCTCGACCTGCACGTCGATCGGCCGTCCCAGCTCGTCGGAGAGCATCGAGCGGAGCGTGGAGGCGAACCGCTCGGTGACCCAGTTGCGAACGAACTGGCCGGGGGCGACCAGCACCACCGTGTCTCCCTGCAGCTCGGTGGGCTTCAGCGGCAGGATGAAACGGCGGTGCCAAGCGGGAACGATCTCTTCCCTCAGCCGATCCACTACGTTCCGCCAAGCCTGTCGCAGCCGTTCCAGCTCGGGGTCGTCGAAGAGACTCTGTTGGCTCATGGTGCGTGCCGCCCGCCCGGCGCGCGGCCGGCCCTCTGCGAGCGGGACTGCATTATACACACGGCGCTGTGCCTCTCTCGCCAGCGACTGCGGGCATCCACAGCCAAGGAAGACTGTCCATAGCCATGAAGAGCCATCCTTGGGAAAATAGCGGCGCTTTCCATCGTGGATCGGCCAATAGCTTCCTCGTCGGCTTCCAGGGAAGAAAGCCGATGAACGGGTGTCTACGAGCCTTGCAGAACGGGCTACACTTACGCCCGTGGAGCGGGTGCTGGGGGTGCTGGCCGGCGAGCCGCTGCCGGACGCGGTCCTGCGGGCGTGGTGCCACTCCGCCGACCTCGTCCTGGCGGCCGACGGGGGGGCGGACCGCGTGCTGGCGGTCGGAAGGCGTCCCGACCGCGTGGTGGGCGACCTCGACTCGCTCTCGGACTCGGCGCGCAGCCTCGGCCTGGACGTCACGCACGACGCGGACCAGGACTCGACCGACTGCGACAAGCTGCTCCGGCTCGCGGACTCGGTCGGGGCCTCCTCGATCACCCTGGCCTGCGTCGAGGGGGGGCACCTGGACCACCTGCTGGCGGTGCTGGCCAGCGCGGCGCGATCGGAGCTCGGCGTGCGGCTGGCGCTTTCCACCGGCTTGGCTTGGTTGCTGAAGGGACCCGGGTCGTGGGACGTTCCCACGAGTCAGGGAAGGAGGGTGTCGCTGCTGCCGATCACCCGGTGCGAGGGGGTCGGACTGCAGGGCGTGCGGTGGGAGCTCCGCAATGCCACGTTGGACTGGCTGGGACTGCTGAGCGTCTCGAACCGGGCGGAGGCGCCTTCCGTGCGTGCCTCGCTGCAGAGCGGTTGCGCGGTTCTGTTTGCGCAGTACGAGCCGCACGAGGTTCCCTTCTGGTGATGGTGCTGCGTTTCTCTGCGCTCGACCATTTGGTGTTCGCCCTGTTCGCGGCGACGCTGCTCGCGCTCGGATTCTCCGCGCGGCTCCGGGACAACACCGTCCTGCAGTTTCTTGCGGCCGGTCGCCGGCTGACGCTGCCGATGTTCGTCGCCACGCTGGTGAGCACCTGGTACGGCGGCATCCTGGGCGTGGGCGAGTCGGTGTCCTACTTCGGCCTCGGTAGTTGGGCGATGCTCGGCCTGCCGTACTACGTGTTCGCCGCCGTGTACGCGCTGTGGTTCGCCGAGCGGGTGCGCGGAGCGGAGCAGATCAGCCTGCCGGAGCGCCTGGAGACCCGGTTCGGCAGGCCGATGGCCCTGGTGGGGGCGGGATTGGTGTTCCTATTGGCGCTGCCCGCCGCGCACGTGCTGATGCTCGGGGTTCTGGTTCAGGCGTTCACGGGTTGGGGCCTGCTGCCGTCCATCGTCGTGGGTGCGGTGGTGGGCACGCTGTTCCTGTACAAGGGCGGTCTGCTGGCCGACGCCCGCGTCTCGCTGCTCGCGTTCGCGATGATGTACGTCGGGTTCGCGGTGATGGTGGCGGCGTGCGTCTCGCGGGAGGCGCCATGGAGCGCCTGGGCCGCCTTGCAGCCGAAGACCCTGCTCGCGTGGGACGGCGGAATGGGTCCGCTGTACGTGCTCAGCTTCTTCCTGCTGGGCGTGTGGACCTTGGTGGACCCCGGCTTCCACCAGCGGGTGGCCAGCGCCGCATCGCCGGCCGTGGGCCGCGCCGGGGTGCTGCTGTCGATCGCCTGCTGGTTCGTGTTCGACCTGCTGAGCATGTCCACGGGCATGTATGCCATGGCGTGGCTGCAGCCGAAGCCCGAGACCGGGCTGCAGATCTTCCCGGCGTTCGGCGAGCAGATGCTGCCCGCCGGGCTGAAGGCGCTCTTCGTGTGCGGGATGGCCGGCACGATCGTGTCGGCGATGGTCGGCTACACCCTGGTTTCGGGGGCCACGCTCGGTCGCGACGTGTTGGCGCGGCTGCGTCGCGGAATGGACGACCGGCGGGTGAAGGCATGGACGCGCGTCGGCTTTGCGGCCTCGACGCTCCTCGCCATCTTGCTCGCGGCGTGGATCGAGAGCGTGGTGTCGCTGTGGTACGCGTGGGCCGGGGCGGTGGTGGGGGCTCTCCTCGTGCCGGTGAGCCTGTCCTACGGGCTCCTGTGGAGGACGCGCTGCCCCGGCGTTTGGATGGCGGCCTCGTCGGCCTTGGCCTTCCTGGTATCGCTGGCTTGGATGGTGCACGGCTTCCGAACCGGCAACACGTCGCTGGACGTCCAGGTCTTGGGACACACGTTCTCGTTGGGTACCGTTCTGCCGGGATTGGCGGTCTCGCTCCTAGGCATCGCGTTGGGAGAGGCCGCGGCGAGGAGGAGCAGCCATGGACGATCCGTTGGAGCAGCAGCCGGCCGAGAGGGCTGAAGAGGTCGCGGGGCAGGAGGCCGTCGCCCCGGTGGCGCGGCTCGTACTGAAGCGAGAGGGCGCGGAGACCGAGGTGGACTTCGTGGTGCGCCCCCCGACGGTGGTGGGGCGCTTCGACCCGGACGTGGGGCCGGTCGACATCGATCTGGGCCTGCTGCCCGAGGGCGTGTACGTCTCGAGGAAGCACGCTCGCATAGAGTACGAGAACGGCGTCTGGCGGATCGTGGACCTCGGTTCCTCGAACGGCACCTTCCTGTTGAGGGCCCCCGGCGGCCAGTTCGAACGGATCCAAGAGGCGGAGCTGTCCGACGGAGCGGAGCTCGCGTTCGGCAACGTGCGCTTCGTGTTCCACGTGGACTGAGCGGGACTTTCGGAACTCGCGCGCCCGCGGCGGGCGTATGGTAGCGAGGAGGGTTCGCCGGACCCGTTGAGCCAGCTTGGCTTGACGGTATCGTTCCACCATGTTTCTCGGCTTGTCGAAACCTGTCGCTCTGGGGTTTACCCTGTTGCTGGCGGCCGCCTCGTCGGCCCAGCAGGCGTTGGATCTGCAACGGTGTCTCGCCTTGGCGAAGGAGCGGAACGGCAGCGTGCGCGCGGCGTTCCTCGCGGCCGAGTCGGCCCGCAGCCGCAGGCTCCAGTCGCTGGCCGCTTTCTTCCCGTCGGTGACGCCCAGCTACGAGTACCTGTCGAGCCGGATCGACCGGGAGACCGGTGCCTTCCGCGGGCTGACGAAGTCCGACACCAACACGAGCGAGGTGACGGCCCGCTGGCAGCTGCTGGACTCGGGCGAGAGGTCCTGGACCCTCAGCGCGAGCCGTCTGACCGAGGAGGCCCAGCGCCTGACGGCGCTGCAGACGCTCCGCCGTGTGCTGTTCACGGTCCACCAGCAGTACTTCGACGCGCTCAGGGCGCACGAGCTGCTGAGGGTCGCGGAGCAGCAGGTTTCGCTGGCCGAGAACATCCTGAACCAGACCCGCGCGCTGGTCGAGCAGGGAGAGAGTCCGGCCAAGGACATCCTGCAGGCCGAGGCCGACTACCTGAACGCGAAGGTGCAGCTGCTGGTGGCGAAGAATCAGGTCTCCACCGCGGAGGCCTCGCTGAGGGCGGCGATCGGCTGGCCTGCCGACGAGCCGTTGCCCCCGCTGGCGGCCGTGGCCGAGCCTGCGGCGCAGGCTCCCGGTGCCCTGGAGGAGCTGGTTCGGCAGGGCCTCGAGGCCCGGCCGGACCTCGTGGCGGAGAGGCTGCGCACCAGGGCGGACCGGTACGACGTGCTGCGCGCGGACCAGGCGAGCAAGGCGAGCTGGTCTCTGGACGCCAACTACAGCAGGCAGTTCAGCGACGACGTGGTGGAGCGGCAGTCGCTCAGCTTCGTGGTGTCGGTGCCGCTGTTCGACGGCGGCCGGCTCCGCGAGGCGGCCAGGCAGGCCAGGCTCGCTTGGCAGGCGAACCTGGAGTCGCTGGTGCAGCTGGAGCGCGACGCCCGCGCGGAGATCGAGTCCGCCTACGCCGTGTTCGTGCAGAACACCGAGCGGGTCGGTGCGGCGCGGGCTGCGGTGGAGGCGGCGCGCAAGAACTTCGAGGCGGCGGAGGGCTCCCGGGCCGCCGGAGCGTCGGACCTGATCTCGACGCTCACGGCGCGGGTGAGCCTCGCGACCGCCGAGTCGAATTACGTGCAAGCGGTGTACGACACGCACATCGCCGACGTGAGGCTGCGTCTGGCCGTCGGCAAGGAGATTCCTGGGGAGAGGTGACCGATTGAGGCGTTGGGGGATTCTGATCGCGGCGGCCGTTCTCGGCATCGTCGGCTACGTGGTGTTCGCCAGCCGCGGAGCCGAGCCCGAGATCGAGTATCGGTACGCGCCCGTGGAGCGGAAGGAGCTGGTGCTCTCGACGTCGGCGACGGGCCAGCTGGTGCCGCTCACCACGGTGGACGTCAAGTCCAAGGCGGGCGGCAAGGTCGTCCGTCTGGCGGTGGACGAGGGCACCAAGGTCAAGGCGGGCGACCTCATCGCGATCATCGACCCCTCCGACACGCAGGCGGCGTTCGACCAGGCCAGCGCCGATCTCGCCGCCGCGGAAGCCCGCGCCCTGCAGGCGGAGAAGAACTTCGAGCTGCAGCTGCGGCAGACGGAGAACGGCATCCGCCAAGCGAGGGCCAACCTGGAGACGGCCCAAGCCCGCTACGAGAGGGCCAAGATCGAGGCGGAGCGCCAGCCGGTCGTGTCGTCCAGCTCGCTGCAGAGCGCCCAAGCCGCGTACGACGCGGCGCTGGCGGACCAGAGGCGCCTGCGTGAGGTCACGGTTCCGCAGCTTCGCCGCGAAACGGCCGCCAACCTGGAGCGCGCCCGCACCGACCTTCAGACTTCCGAGGCCGCCCTGCGGCGCGCCAAGGAGCTTCTGGCCAAGGGGTACGTCAGCCAGGCGGACCTGGACCGGGCCCAGTCGTCGTACGCCTCGGCCAGGGCGGCCTTCGAGACCGCACGCCAGAGGGCCGACACGCTCGAACGCGATCTGGCCGCGCAGATCGAGGCGCAGGACAACGCGGTGAAGCGCGCCGCGGCGGCGCTGGAGCAGGCTAAGGCCGGTCTGCGGGACGTCGACGTCAGCAGGCGCTCGCTGGAGGAGGCCAAGGCCAACCTCGAGGCCGCCCGCGTCCAGCTGCGCAACGCCGAGGATGCGCGACTGAACGTTCTGATCCGCAAGAGCGAGATCGAGGCGGCGAAGGCCGGCACGGTGCGCAGCCGCGTCAGCCGGGACAACGCCAAGGTGCAGCTCGACAGCACCACCGTGCTGGCGCCTCGCGACGGGGTGGTGACGCTGAAGTACCTGGAGGAGGGCACGATCATCCCTCCGGGCACCAGCACCTTCTCGCAGGGCACCAGCATCGTGCAGATCAGCGACGTCACCCGGATGTTCGTGGACTGCGCGGTGGACGAGACCGACATCGGCAAGATCCGCGTGGGCCAGCAGGTGCGCATCCTGACCGAGGCGTATCCCGGCCGCCAGCTGCCCGGCGTCGTCCGGCGGATCAACCCGGCCGCCACCACCGAGCAGAACATCACGGCCATCAAGGTGCGCGTCGAGATCGTGAACTTCCAGAACCTCGATCTGCGGCCCGGAATGAGCGCGACCTGCGAGTTCATCCTCCTGGCCAAGCCGAACGTCCTGGTTGCGCCCGCCCAGGCCCTGCGCAACGAGGGTGGGGAAACGTTCGTTAAAGTGAAGACGGGCGACCCCAAGAAGCCCGCCCGGCGGGACGTCAAGGTGGGCGAGTCCGGCAACGACGGGTTCGAGGTGCTGGAAGGCTTGAAGGAGGGCGACGAGGTGGTCGTGGCGGAGATCGATCTCGTTCAGCTCCGCGAGACGCAGCGGAAGATGATGGAGGCCCAGCAGGGCGGAGGACTGGCGTCCGGCGGGCCCAGGCCGGGCGGCGGGCGGCCGGGCGGAGGAGGCAGGCCCCGGTAGGAGAGACCCCATGAACATCGGAGACAGCCTCGAGAGCGCTCTGAGGGCGATCGCAGCGAACAAGCTGCGCTCGTTCCTCACGATGCTCGGCGTCGTGATCGGCGTCGGCTCCGTGATCGCGATGATCGGGATCGGCGAGGGCACCAAGCGCAAGTCGCTCGAGAACATCGAGATCATGGGCACCAACATGCTGACCGTGGTGCCCAACTGGCAGCGCGGCGGCCGATCGATGGGCGCGCAGGGAGGTGCGACGCTGCGGCCCGAGGACGTGGAGGACCTCAAGCGGTTCGTGCCCACCATCAACCTGATCAGCGGAGGCGTGCAGGACCGCGGGGTGATGGTCAAGTTCGGCAACCGGAGCTACAACACCACGGTGCTGGGCTGCGAGCCGCAGATGGCGGTGATCCGCAACGCCACGAAGATGCAGGCGGGCACCTGGTTCACAGCCGAGGACGACGCCATGCTCGCCGAGAAGGCCGTCCTGGGGTGGCTGGTGTACGACCAGCTGTTCGAAGGTGAGAACCCGATCGGTGCGACGATCAAGATCAAGGGTCGGAACTACGAGGTGGTCGGGGTCGTGGCGTACAAGGGCGGCTCCGGTTGGATGAACCCCGACGACCAGATCTACATCCCGCTCCAGACGGCCCAGCGGCGTCTGATGGGGAAGGTGGACCGCCTGGACCTGATCTCCATCCAGGCCATGAACACAGAGTTCCTGCCCTACACCCAGGCGCGCGTGGAGGAGGTTCTGGCGATGAAGCGCCGGTCCGCCGCGGGCGACGAGCTGTTCCGGGTGTTCAACCAGGGCGAGTGGATCGAGCAGATCCAGACCCAAACGCGGCTGCTCGGCTTCCTGCTGGCGGGCATCGCGAGCGTCTCCCTCCTGGTCGGCGGCATCGGCATCATGAACATCATGCTGGTCTCGGTCACGGAGCGAACGCGCGAGATCGGACTGCGGAAGGCGATCGGCGCCAAACGCGGCTCGATCTTGGCGCAGTTCCTGCTGGAGTCGGTCGTCATGTGCCTGTCGGGTGGCCTGATCGGGATCCTGCTGGGCTACACCGCCACGCTTTTCGTCGCGGGCCTGCTCAAGGTCCCGCCGCTGATCAGCCCTCAGGCGGTGGCGTTGGCGTTCGGGTTCTCCGCGATGGTAGGTTTGTTCTTCGGGCTGTATCCGGCGCTGCGGGCCAGCAAGCTCGAGCCGATCGAGGCCCTGCGCTACGAGTGAACCCATGAAGAGGATCATCGAGACGCACGATCTGTGCAAGGACTACGTGATGGGCGACGTGGTGGTGCACGCGCTCCGTCACATCAACCTGTCGATCCAAGAGGGCGAGTTCGTGGCGATCATGGGGCCCTCCGGCTCCGGCAAGTCGACGTTCATGAACCTGATCGGATGCCTGGACCGCCCGACCCGCGGCGAGTACATCCTGAACGGCCAGCGGACCGCCGGCCTGAACGAGAACGAGCTGGCCGAGATCCGCAACCGCTACATCGGCTTCGTGTTCCAGACGTTCAACCTGCTGCCGCGGACGTCGGCGCTGAAGAACGTGGAGCTGCCGCTGGTGTACGCGGGGGCCAAGAACCGGCAGAGGCTGGCCGAGCGGGCGCTGGAGCGCGTAGGTTTGGCGCAGCGCATGCACCACAAGCCGAACGAGCTGTCCGGCGGCCAGCAGCAGAGGGTGGCGATCGCCCGCGCGATCGTCAACGACCCGGTGCTGATCCTGGGCGACGAGCCCACGGGCAACCTGGACTCGCGTACCGCGGAGGAGATCATGGCTCTGTTCCAGGAGCTCAACCGCGAGGGGAAGACCGTGGTGATCGTAACGCACGAGCCGGACATCGCCAACCACTGCCGACGGATCATCCGCTTCAAGGACGGCCGGGTGGTGTTCGACGGTCCGGTGGAGAACCCGGTGGACGCGCAGGAGCTGCTGAAGTCGATGCCCTCGCTGGACGAGGACGACGAGCAGCCGGTGGCGGCCGCGCCGGGCTTCCAGCTGTAGGCCGGTTCGACCCGGGTCTTTCGGCCCTCCCCTCAGGATACGAATTCCTGCTTACTGGGTCTTCTGGAGCCTCGTCAGGGCCTGTTCGGGCCTGCTTTCCCCGCAAAAATGCCTGTTCGGCGGAAATTCGGGTCCGCTCCGCCGGAAAATCGGGATAGAATTGAGAATACGAATTCTCGGGCCATGGGACACCGCCGTCCGAACAAAGTGACCCAGCTGGACATCGCTCGCCTCGCCGGCGTGTCGCAGTCCACCGTCTCCCGCGTGATGGCGGGAGACCCCAAGGTGGAGCCCGAGCTGCGCGAGCGGGTGCTGCAGGCGGCCCGACTCCACTCCTACCTGCCCGACGCGCGCGCCCAGTCCCTCCGGCGGCGCGAGTCCGGCATGGTCGGTCTTGTGATCAAACGCCCCCGCGGAGGCTTGGCTGGAGACGCGTTCTTCTCGAACCTGATCGGCGAGATCATGGACCGCCTGCACGACGCGGGAAGCCGCCTGTGCCTGGAGCTGGTGCACGAGGACGAGAACGAGGTGAGCGTGCACGAGGCCCTGTTGCGCAGCAAGCGGGTGGACGGCGTGATCCTCGTCGAGTCGGTGGTGCACGACAGCCGCCTGGAGCTGCTGCAGCGCGACCGCTTCCCGTTCGTGCTGATCGGCAACCCGATGCGCAGCCGCGTGTGGTCGGTGGACAACGACAACGTCGCCGCCGGCGCCCTGGCCGCGGAGGAGCTGATCCGCGCCGGCTACCGCCGCATCGCGATGCTGGCGGGCCCGCCCGGCATCACGGTGAGCGAGGACCGCATTCTGGGATATTCGCGCGCGCTGGACGCTGCGGGCATGCCGTGCCGGGTCTGGCACTCCGACTTCGGCATCGAGGCCGCTCGGCTGGTCGCCGAAGAGGCGCTGGCCGGGCCGATGGCGCCCGACGCCATGGTGGTGCTGGACGACCTGATGGCGATGGGAGTCGTCCTCACCGCCCGCGAGCAGGGGCTGTCCATCCCGGACGATCTCGGGCTGGTGAGCTTCAACGACACGCACCTGTGTCACATCCTCGAGCGCGGCCTCACGTCCGTCAGCCTGAACATCGAGGCCCTGGTGAAGGAGGCGGTGGGCTGCCTGATGGACCAGATCCGTGGCGTGGCCCCGTCCGAGCCGCGCCGCGTTCTGGTGCCCTGCGAGCTGAAGCGTCGTGGGTCTTCCGCCCCGGTGCCCCGCGGAGAGGAGGCGCTGCGGTGACCGCCCTGTTGCTCGCCGCGGCGCTGATCGGGTCGCTGCAGGGGGTGCGGCACGAGTTCCGCTACGAGTCTATGCAGCCCGTGGCGAGCGTGAGCGTGGCCGGCACGTTCAACGGCTGGTCGCCCTCGGCGAACCCGATGGTTCCGGACGAGCGGCGCAGGATCTGGCGGCTCGTCCTGGAGCTGCCCGCCGGCAGGCACGCCTACAAGTTCGTGGTGGACGGCTCCCGGTGGGTAGTCGACCCGGCCAACCCGAGGTCGGAGGACGACGGCGCGGGCAACGTGAATTCGATTCTCACGGTTCTGCCGCCGGAGTACCGAACGCCCGCGCGCGTCGGCGACGGGAGGATCACCGCATCGGGCGTGTCGCACCGACCCGCTGCGGGCGACGCGGTGTGGGATCGCGGACGCCTGTTCCTGACGGTGCGCACCCGGCCGGGCGACGTGCGTGCGGTGCGCTTCGTGCCGGATGTCGGCCCTGCGGTGCCCCTGAGCCGCGGCGAGTCCGATGCGTTCCAGTCCGTCTGGAAAGGGCTGGTCCGCTGGGACGCAGGCCGGCCTCTGCGGTACAGGATCCTTCTGGAGGACGGCTCCGCCTGGTGGCTGGGCCGGCGCGGGCTTGGATCGGAGCGGCGGACGGAACCGTTCGTCCTGCGGCCGGAGCAGGCCGCCCCGCTCGCGCCGCCTCGGTGGGTGGAGCGAACGGTCTTCTACCAGATCTTCCCCGACCGGTTCGCCAACGGCGACCCGAGCAACGACCCGCCTAGCGTGGAGCCTTGGGACGCCCGTCCGAAGTGGTACACGTTCTTGGGCGGCGACCTGGCCGGGGTGCTGCGGCGCAGCGGGTACCTTGCCGAGCTGGGAGTCGGCGCCGTGTACCTGAACCCGGTGTTCGTGTCGCCGTCGGCGCACGGTTACGAGACCACGGACTACCTGCGCATCGAGCCCCGGTTCGGCGACAACGACCTGTTCGTGCGGCTCACCCGGGAGCTGAGGTCGAAGGGGATCCGCGCGGTGCTGGACGGGGTGTTCAACCACACCTCCGTGGACTTCTTCGCGTTCCGCGACCTGCGGGAGAACGGCGAGCGCTCGCGCTACCGGGACTGGTACACGCCGCACTCGTTCCCCATCCGCGTGCAGAACCCGCCGAACTACCACGCCTGGTTCAACTTCCCGTCGATGCCGAAGCTCAACCATTCGAACCCCGAGGTGGTGGAGCACCTGTTGCGCGTTCCCGCCTTCTGGATGGAGAGGGCCGACGTGGCGGGCTGGCGGCTGGACGTGGCCGACGAGGTTCCTTCGGACTTCTGGCGGGTCTTCCGTCGCACCGTCAAGGCGATCGATCCCGAGGCGTGGATCGTGGGCGAGGTGTGGGGCGACGGCAAGCGGTGGCTCGGCGGCGACCAGTGGGACTCGGTGATGAACTACCCGTTCCGCGACGTCGCCGTCCGGTTCCTGGCGCAGCGATCCGAACCGGCCGAGCGGGCGTGGGCCAGGCTCGAGGCGCTCTACTGGCGCTACGGACCGGCGGTGTCTAGGAACCTCCTCAACCTGCTCTCGAGCCACGACACGCCGAGGTTCCTGACGCTGTGCGGCGGCGACCGCTCGCTCGCCAAGCTCGGTGCCACGCTTCTGTTCACCTGGGTCGGGGCCCCCAGCGTGTACTACGGCGACGAGCTGGGGATGGAGGGCGGCGCCGACCCGGACAACCGTCGCGGCATGCGGTGGGACCTCGTCCGGGAGGACAACGACGTGTTGCGGCACTACCGGGCGCTCATCGCGGCCCGCAACGCCAGCCCGGCCCTGCAGAGCGGCGACCCCGTGCCGCTGCTCGCCCGCGGCGACGTTCTGGCGTTCGCCCGCGTGCTCGACGACGATGTGGCCGTGGTCGCCCTGAACCGTGGCGACCGGCCGGCCGATCTGCGGCTGAGGGTTCCTCGGCCCGGAGTTTCGTCCCTTCGGACGCTCACCGACGCGCTGACCGGCGACAGCCGGCCGCTGCGCGGCGGCGTCCTCGACCTGTCCCTTCCGCCGCGCGGTTCGGCGGTGCTGACCGTCGCGCGCGGCAACGTCCCCGCTCCGAATTTGGAACGACCTTGAACCGAACCTTTGGAGGTTATCCAACCATGCACAATCAGCGAAGATTGGGCTTCACGCTCATCGAACTCCTCGTCGTGATCGCGATCATCGCCATCCTGGCGGCGATCCTGTTCCCGGTGTTCGCCCAGGCGAAGGCCTCGGCCAAGAAGACGGCCGACCTGTCGAACCTGAAGCAGAACATGACGGCCACCCTGATGTACGCGAGCGACTACGACGACCGCCTGCCGCACACCAACTGGCAGGAGGACTACGTGTTCGCCGCCCGCGTGCTGCCGTACACGAAGAACCGGCAGATCTTCAAGAACCCGGCCAGCCCGAACAAGCGCGGCACGGTGCAGCGCCAGAAGGCCGAGAACGGCTTCGGCAACTACATCCTGGATCCCAGCGACGGGTGCGTCGGTCTGGGTGTTTCGGCCCGCGGCCGCGACAACTACTTCGACGACATCTACCCGCCGATCGACTACCGATTGAACCCGAACATCTTCGGCTACCAGGGCGGCCAGTGCACTGGCCTGTACGGCTACTTCGCGCCGGCGCCCAGCGCGACGTCCGGCGGCCCCGGCGGCGAGGGCGTCGAGGGAGTGGGCCCCGGCTCGCTGGAGTTCGTGAACCCGGCGCGCGTCGTCGTGTGGCACAACTTCCCGACGTCGGCGATGACCTGGCCCGGCAACCAGAACGGCCTGCAGGGCTTCTGGGGCATCAAGACCGGTTACTTCAACGACGGCAGCAACGTGGCGTTCGTCGACGGCCACGCCGGGTTCTTCAAGGGCGTCCAGCTGCTGCCCAACCTGAAGCCGGACGGCACCCTGCTGTACACCGACACGTGGTGCGGCGGCGAGGGCGGCTCCTGCCCGTACGGCGCCTCCTGGTCGGGCGGCGCGCCACACGCCGAGCAGAACGGCCGCGCGTTCAACTGGTGGGGCACCAACTACGCGCACCCGGACTTCCAGTGATCTGACCTCCTTGGGGCGGGGCGCCCACGGGCGCCCCGCCCCCCGAACCGACCGTTCCAACCCAACCATGCGGATGAAGCCGAACCTCTGGATGACGATGTTGCCTCTCGCGGCGCTGATCGCGGGTTGCTCCAGCCTGGGGAACGCGCCGGCCGGCATGTCCGAGGAGGACGCCAAGGCCGCCATCGAGCGCATGTCGCCCGAAGACAAGATCCGGGCCATCGCCAGCAGCCCCATGCCACCGCAGGAGAAGGAGAAGAAGATCAAGGAGATCGAGGAGCAGACGGGCGTCAAGGCGTCCGACGTGCTCAACCCAAGGCCCGCCGGCACGGGCATGGGCAACTGAAGGCCGCCCCATGGTCGCGGCTCTGATCGGCACGGCGGTGCTCGCCGCGCCACCCGCCCCGGCCGAGGCGATGCGGCGCCGCGAGGCGGATTGGCGCGTCGGCCCGGTGGTGTACCAGGTCTTCGTCGACCGCTTCGCGCCGTCCAGGCGCTTGGCGGCCAAGCGCGGCCTGTACCACTCCCCCCGGAGGCTCCGCGATTGGAACGACCTGCCGGAGCCCGGCTCTCCCGTGCCGGAGCTGGGTGTGTGGAGCCACGAGCTGGACTTCTGGGGCGGCGATCTTGACAGCCTCCTCGGGAAGCTGCCCCACGTCCGCTCGCTCGCCGACGTTCTCTACCTCAACCCGATCCACGAGGCCCTGACCAACCACAAGTACGACGCCACCGACTGGCTCCGGATCGCGCCGGAGTACGGGGACTGGAGCGACTTCCGCCACCTGGCGAAGGCCGTGCACGGATCCGGGGCGAGGCTGGTGCTCGACGGCGTGTTCAACCACTGCGGCCGCTCCAACCCGCTGTTCCAGCAGGCTCTCCGCGATCCGGCCTCCAAGCGGCGGGACTGGTTCTTCTTTGACGCGAGCTACCCTGCGGGCTACCGCGCGTGGGCAGGGGTGGCGAACCTGCCCGAGGTGCGGCTGGAGAACCCGGAGGTGCGGCGGTACCTGTGGGGCGGATCCGACTCCGTGGTGGCGCGGTACCTCCGCGAGGGGGCCGACGGGTGGCGGCTGGACGTGGCGCACGAGGTGGGTCCGCGCTACTTGGCGGAGCTGACGCGGGCAGCGCACCGCCACAAGCCGGGCAGCTTGGTTCTGGGTGAGGTCTGGAACTACCCGACCCTCTGGACGGAGCCGATGGACGGCGTGCTGAACATGTTCCTGGGTCGGGCGATCGTCGAGCTCTCCACGGGGCGTCTGTCGCCGCGTCAGCTCGCGCTGGCCCTGAACGAGCTAGTGCGGGATTGCGGCATCGAGCCGCTCCTCCGGTCGTGGATCGTGCTCGGCAACCACGACACGCCCCGCCTCGCGACCGTCCTGCCGGACCGCTCCGTGCGCCGCTTCGCGCAGGCGCTGCAGTTCACGCTGCCGGGCGCGCCGCTGATCTACTACGGCGACGAGCTGGGCATGACCGGCGGCGACGACCCCCGCCAGCGCGCGCCGATGCGGTGGGACCTCGCCACCGACGACAATCCCGACCTGCAGTGGGTTCGGCGTCTTGTCGCGATGCGCCGCCAGCTGAGGGCCTTGCGGATCGGCGACTTCCGGGCGCTGCACGGCGAGCGCGCCTTGGCTTTCCTCCGTACCACCGAGCGCCCTCTGGAGCTCGTTCTGGTTGCGGCCAACCCCTCGGACACTACGGTCGAGGAGACGTGGGTCGTGCCCGACGGCACGCTGATGGGCTTCACGCTGCTGCGCGACGCTCTGGGCGGCGCGACGGCCCGGGTGATGGCGGGCACGCTGAGGGTCGCGCTCCCGCCGCGGACTGTGAGGGTGTTCGCCCTGGATCCGGAGGCCCGCCAGCGGGGGCAGTACAAGCGCATGCCGGAAGGCTGAGGCCGCCCCAAGGTAACCTAGTGCGTCCATGCTGAGCCGTCTGCTGTGGCGGGCCGATGCGCGTCTGGGGCGCATGTCGCGCCGCAGGATCACCGCCTTGGCGCTGCTGATCGCGGTGGCGGTCGGCATCGCGGACCACTTCACGCCTCCCGACCTGCTGGTGCTGTACCTGGTGCCCGTGATGGTGGCGGCCTGGTACGGCGGCAGGCGTCCGGGCATGGTCGTGGCGCTGTACGCGGCGGCGTCGGCGTTCCTCACCCAGTCGCTGGCCCGCGGGGCCGCTCAGATGGTGGACCCGGTGTCCATCGTCAACCTCGGCATTCGTCTGGCGTCGTACCTCGCTATGGTCTGGGTTGTAGCCCGGCTGAGGGAGTCCCGCCGGCAGCAGCAGGAGCTGGTCGGATTCCTCGTGCACGACCTCCGCTCGCCGCTCTCCAGCGCGATCACCGGTCTGCTCACCTTGCAGCAGCAGCACCAGCGTCTTGACGACGGCGAGAGGGAGATGATCGAGCTGGCCCTCGTCTCGAACCAGCGTGCCCTGACCCTGGTGAACTCGATTCTGGATGTGGCCAAGCTGGAGGGCGGCAAGATGCCCGTGCGGTGCGTCGAGACGGACCTGAGGGAGCTCGTTCGGCACTCGCTGGAGGGCCTCGAGCTCTGGGCCCGCGGCGCGGAGGTCGCGCTCGAATCGGACTTGAAGGTGGACCGCTGGACGCTCGATCCGGACCTGACTTCGCGAGTCCTGACCAACCTCGTCGGCAACGCCCTCAAGTTCAGCCCTCCGGGCTCCAAGGTGGTGGTGTCGGCGGACCCCGATCCGCACGGCCTCCGCTTCAGCGTCAGGGATCAGGGTCCGGGCATTCCGCCCGAGGTGGCGGAGGAGATCTTCGAGCCGTTCGTCCAAGTGAAGGGAACGCGGGGCGGCACGGGCTTGGGCCTGACCTTCTGCCAGCTGGCTGTGCGGGCCCAGGGTGGCCGCATCGGCGTGCAGAGCGCGTTGGGGCAGGGCAGCACGTTCTGGTTCGTGGTGCCGCCGCACCGCCCGTCCGAGGCCGCCGAGTGCGAGCCGGACGGCGAGTGACGATGGTGTATCATCGCTCCATCGGCGAGGGGTCCCATGCTGTTCCGAGAAGCCAAGCCAGAAGACCAGATCCGTGACGAGGCCGGACTGCGGGCCGCCGTGAACCAAGCCCTGCAGAACGTCGGCGTGTTCGACGTCCACACGCACCTGTTCCCGTTCTCGTTCGAGAAGCTGTGCAAGTGGGGCATCGACGACCTGCTGACCTACCACTATCTGGTTGCCGAGCTGTTCCGGTCGTGCGAGATCTCGCCGAAGGCGTTCTTCGAGATGCCCCAGTCCCGGCAGGCGGACCTGATCTGGCAGAAGCTGTTCGTCGAGAACGCGCCCCTCAGCGAGGCCGCCGCCGGGGTGTGCACGGTGCTGACGTCGCTGGGCCTGGACCCTCGCGCGAAGGACCTCTCCGAGGCGCGCGAGTACTTCGCAAGCGTGGACCCCCACGAGCACCTCGACGTGGTGCTCCAACTGGCCGGCGTGACGGACGTGGTGATGACCAACGATCCGCTCGACGACCAAGAGGCCCTGTATTGGCAGTCCGACAGCTTCGTGGACCCGCGCTTCCACGCGGTGATCCGCTTGGATCCGATTCTGTGCCAGTGGGACCAGACGTGGCGCAAGCTGGAGGCTCGGGGTTACAAGGTGGATGCCGAGGCCTCGCCCAAGGCGGTGGACGAGGTGCACCGGTTCCTCGACAGCTGGAGCTCGCGCCTTCAGCCGCGCTACCTCGCGGTGTCGCTGCCGCCCGATTTCGCCTACCCCGACGACTCCCCACGCACGCGGCTGCTGGAGGGCGCGGTGCTGCACGTCTGCCGCGAGCTGGACGTTCCGCTCGCCCTGATGGTCGGCGTGCGGCGAGGGGTCAACCCCGAGCTCGGATTGGCTGGCGACGCCGTCGGCTGGGCCGATGTGACGGCGATCGAGAGGCTCTGCGCCCGATGGCCGGAGAACCGGTTCCTCGCCACGATCCTGGCCCTAGAGAACCAGCACCAGCTGATCGTGACCGCGAGGAAATTCGCGAACCTGACTCCCTTCGGATGCTGGTGGTTCGTCAACAACCCCTCCACCATCGAGGCGATCACTCGGCTTCGGTTCGAGATGCTGGGCGCCACGTTCATCCCCCAGCACTCGGACGCCCGCGTACTGGAGCAGCTGATCTACAAGTGGGCCCACAGCAGGCGGGTGGTCGCCGACGCGCTCTATCCGTCGTTCCGCCAGCTGCAGCTCGCGGGCTGGTTCCCGACGGTCGCCGAGATCGAGGACGTGGCGCGGAGGCTGTTCCAAGGCTGCGCGAGGGGCGTGCTGTGTCTGGACCAGATCCAGACGCCGCTCTCGGTGGAGGTCAAGCCGGCCATGAGCCAGGTTTCCGACCAGCGGCCCCAGGGCTGACCTGCGGCGATCCCGCAAAAATCCAGGGCCTTCCGGCGAACCTTCGCGCCGCCTGATTGCGTCTGGTAGTTGGTTCCGGCGCTGCTCGGCCGGACGCGGGATCGTCCGGTCGGGTAGCCTCTCCGGACGTCTTCCGGGTCCGTCGACGCAGAGCGGATCCGTCCCCCGGCGCCGTGGGAGAACAGGGTTCCCGAACCTTCGTGAGCGAGCGTTTTGGCATGACATACGAGCGCTTCGAGATGGCTCCGGCCTGGAAGGCCTCAATCGAGCTGGCCGAGATGGTCCTCGGTCTGACGCACGGCGCCTGCGACCAGCTGGCGTCTTCTCCCTCCCTTCGCGACTCGTTGGAGCGGGCGGCCATCTCGGTGGCCAACCACCTCGCTGCGGGATTCGAACAGGGCACCACGCAGGCGATGATCTCCGCCCTGGAGGCCGCGCGGGGAGCCGCCGGGGAGGTTCGCTCGATGCTGTGGCTGCTCGAGAAGATGCCCGCGTACTCTATGCATCGGCCGGCCTTGGCGGATTGTCGCGCCAAGACCGAGGCCTGTGGCCGGCTGCTGAACGAGTGGCACGACGGCGTGCGGCACCTCGCGGAGTTCGGTCGGAGGCAGTACCTCGACGCCGTGCGCGAGGAGGAGCGGCGCCGACAGGAGCGGGAGCGGCTGGCCGCCGAGCGGCGGGCGATCTACGAGGACCTGCGCCGGCTCAGCCAGCAGAGCTGACGCCCGATCCCCCGGGCCAGCGCGGATCCTCGAAGCGCTGGACCTCCAGCCGATAGCCGTCGGGTGCCTCGGCGTAGAAGTGGAAGATTCGGAACCGCTCGTTGAGCCTAGGCTCTCCGTCGGTCGGCACTCCGGCCGCAACGAGCCTCCGGTGCCAGTCCTCTACGTCTGGAGTGACCAGGGTCAACACCACGCGCCCCGCGGGTTGGGGCGGCTCTCCGGAGGCGCAGAACCCGATGTATCCGCCGTCAGCGACGCGGTAGATGCGGCAGGCTCCCTGGTCCAGCGCCAGCTCCAATCCCACCAAGCCGTTCCAGAAGCGGTGGGCTGCCTCTAGGTCTCGGGTCGGGAGGAACGCGATGAGCGATTCCAGGGCCGGCATGGTCTTCAGGCGGCGCGCGAGGTGAACCCGAGCCGCTCCATCTCCTCGGCGATGGCTCCGGAGACGTCCGGCTCCTCGTCGTCGGCCCTCGGCACGGGGCTGCACAGGGACTCCAAGGATTCCCCATCGAAGGACTGCGCCCAAGCCAGCGGGTCCCTGCCGCCCAAGTCCAGCTCGAAACCGTTCAGCTTCAGAAAGGCCGCCGTGGCGATCAGGCCCGTTTCGGCGTTGCCCTCGGCGAACGGCTTGCGGCGCACCATGGCCTGCAGCAGCCGGGCCGCCTGCCTGGGCACGTCCAGGCTCTTGCCCAGCTGGTATTGGCAGTACGACGCGTCCTCGAGGATCGCGTAGTCGAACGGCACCGTCTTGCCGACGAGCCGGAAGTTGATCCAGAGGATGTCCTGAACGGTGAGCGTGTGCAAGCGCGCCATACAGTCAGCAGGGCCGGACCGCTGGTCGGCCCGGCCCGAAGGATACTCCATCCGCAGGGATCACCCGGCGGACTCGTACTTCTCCTTGAGGGCGTTCACCACGTTGGGGTCGGCCAGCGTGGTAGTGTCGCCCAGCGCCCGGCCCTCCGCCACGTCGCGAAGCAGCCGCCGCATGATCTTGCCGGAGCGCGTCTTCGGCAGGTCCGCGCACACGATCACGTCGTCCGGCCGGGCGATCGCGCCGATCTTCTTCGCCACGTGCGCCTTCAGCTCCTCGACGATCTCGGGGCCTCCCTGGAAGCCAGCCTTGAGGATCACGAACGCCGCGATCGCCTGGCCCTTCAGCTCGTGCGCCTTGCCGATCACCGCCGCCTCGGCGACCGCCGGATGGTCGACCAAGGCGGACTCCACCTCCATGGTGCTGATGTTGTGGCCGGCCACCAGCATGATGTCGTCCACCCGGCCCAGCAGCCACACGTAGCCCTCCTCGTCCACCTTCGCCCCGTCGCCGGTGAAGTACACGCCGGGGAAGCGCGACCAGTAGGTCCTCTTGAAGCGCTCCGGGTCGCCGTAGATGCCTCGGAGCATCGCCGGCCAAGGCTGCGTGAGCACCAGATAGCCGCCGACCGGCTCGGTGGCCTCGCCCGCCTGCACCTTGCGGATGTGCTCGGCGTACACGTCCTCGCCCAGGTCGTTGTAGATGCCGATGGACACGCCGGGCAGCGGCCGCGTGGCCGAACCGGGCTTGGTCTCCGTCAGGCCCGGCAGGGGCGAGATCATGATCTGTCCGGTCTCCGTCTGCCACCATGTGTCGACGATCGGGCACCGTCCGCCGCCGATGTGCTGGTGGTACCAAACCCAGGCCTCCGGGTTGATCGGCTCGCCGACCGTGCCCAGCAGCCGCAGCGAGGACAGGTCGCACCGCTCTGGATACTCGGCGCCCCACTTCATGAACGCTCGGATGGCGGTCGGGGCGGTGTACAGGATGGTGACCTTGTGCCGCTCCACGATGCGCCAGAAGCGGTCCTTGTCCGGCGTGTCGGGCGCGCCCTCGTACATCAGCACATGGGCGCGGTTGGCCAGCGGGCCGTACACCACGTAGCTGTGGCCGGTGATCCAGCCGCAGTCGGCGGTGCACCAGTACACGTCCTCGGGCTGGAAGTCGAACACGTAGCGCGCGGTGGCCGATACTCCGGTGAGGTAGCCGCCGGTGGTGTGGACGATGCCCTTCGGCTTGCCGGTCGAGCCGGACGTGTAGAGGATGAACAGCAGGTCCTCGCTGTCCATCGGCTCGCAGGGGCACTGCGCGCTCTGGCCGGGCACCAGGTCGTGCCACCAGACGTCCCGGCCCTCGACCCAGGCGCCGCGGTCGTAGGGCGGGGTGGCCAGGCCGTTGGTGACGGTGCCCGGCTCGCCGGCCCTGCGCAGCACCAGAACCTTCTCCACGGTGGGGCATCCGATCTCCAGCGCCTCGTCCACCGCCCTCTTCAGCGGAACGATGTTGCCCCGGCGCCATCCGCCGTCGGCGGTCACCACGACCTTCGCCTTCGCGTCGTTGATCCGCTCCACCAGCGACTCGGCGCTGAAACCTCCGAACACGACGGAGTGCGCGGCGCCGATCCGCGCGCACGCCAGCATGGTCATCGCCAGCTCGGGCACCATCGGCATGTACACGCACACGCGGTCTCCCTTGCCGACTCCCAGCGCCTTCAGGGCGTTGGCCACGCGCGACACCTCGCACTGCAGCTCCTCGTAGGTCAGGCTCCGCACGTCGCCCGGCTCGCCCTCCCACAGAATCGCCGTGGCGGAGCCTGCGCCCGCCGCCACGTGCCGGTCCACGCAGTTGTGGCAGGCGTTGATCTTGCCTCCCACGAACCACTTGGCGAACGGTGGATTCCACTCCAGGGGCTTGGTCCAAGGCTCGAACCAATCCAGCGTGCGGGCCCACTCCTCCCAATAGGCGACCGGATCGGCGGCGGCGCGCTCGTACACTCCGGGGTCGTTGAAGAACGCCTTGGCGGCGAACTCCTGGGGCGGGGCGAACTTGCGGTTCTCGGCGAGCAGGGCTGCGATCGTGTCGGACACCTTCATCCTCCGGGTGGAAAGTGCTAGCATTCTAACGCAGGCCCGTTTCGGGTTCTAAGTCCAACGGCCATGGTTCTGAGGGTCCCCTTCGAGGCGTTCTCCGACACGGTGAAGCGGCGGTTGCCGGGCGCGGAGGCGTACGTGGCGCCGCGACCGTTCGGCAGCGTCGTGACCGCCGCCCAAGCCGGGAGGGCGCTGGTGGTGGTCAGCTTCTGCCGGAGGCCGCCTGCCGAGGCGCGCCGGGCGCTCGAGGCGGATGGCTTGGAGGTGCGCGAGGGCGAGTGGTGCCACGAGGGTGGGCCGATCGAGGCGTCGGAGGAGCGCTCGGACCTGCACGTGGGGGCCGTCGCCTACCGCAGCGGCGAGGCGATGCCCGGCCTGTGGGTGGACGCGTTCCTCGAGCCGAAGACGCCGGCGGAGGTGCTCCGCTCGGTGTACGACGAGTTCATCGAGACCGGGGAGCTGAGGGACTGCACGTTCGAGGAGTTCGTGCGCACCGCCCAGCCGAACGTGGTCATCCTCGGTCCGGAGGAGCTGATGCGCCTGGCCCAACGGAGGAGGCCTTGAGCGACCGGACGGCCTGGCTCGCCGCCTTCTGGGAGGAGAACCGACTGTGCGAGGGCAAGCCGTTCCGCACGGACAAGCCCCGTTGCCCGGTGTCGATGCACTTCGACGACCACTTCCTGATGGGCCTGGTGCCGTACAGCGTGGTCCGTTACCACGCGGACCCCGCCTACCAGGAGGAGGTTCATCGCCGGGCCAACGACCTGCTGGAGCCGGAGCTTGGACGGCGCTTCTACCCCGAGGCGGTCTGCCCGGTGCACCCGAAGCGGATCGAGTTCGTGTTCGGCGCGTGGTACGAGATCCATGAGGGTTCCACGCCTTGGCTGGCCAACGACGTCCGCACGATCGACGACGCGAAGCGCCTGATCGACCGCGTGGAGAGGGAGCCGATCGACGAGCGCCTGCTGCCGGAAGGGTGGGAGGCGGAGGTGCGCCGCTTCGAGGATCGGATCGGCGGCAAGGTCGCCTGGGGCACCGGGGGGCGCGGACCCGTCACGGTCGGCACGTCGGTGTTGGGGGCGGAGAACCTTTGTCTGTGGATGGTTGAGGAGCCCGAAACCATTGAGGCGTTCTACGGCCTGCTCGCGCGGAAGTACGTGGAGTGGGCGAGGTTCCTGCGCGAGGTGTCGGGTCACACAGAACCCGGCTGGTGGGTGACCGACGACGACTCCTGTCTGATCTCGCGGGACCTGTACGAGCGGTTCTGCGAGCCGGTGTTGCGGGCGCTGTTCGAGGCCTTCGCGCCCGGGCCGAACGACCGCCGGTACCACCACTCCGACAGCGCGATGGGCCACCTCATGCCCGTGTTGCGCCGGCTCGGCGTGAACGCGGTGAACCTGGGGCCGACGATCCACCCCGCAGAGATCCGATCGGCCATGCCGGAGGCCGTGGTCGAGGGACAGATCCCGCCGTTCCTGCTGCGCAACGGCACCGAGGAGGAGATCCGCGCTTGCGTCCGGCGCGACTTTGAGGCCGCCGGGCTGGAGGGAGGCCTGGTCTGCACCCCCGCGGGAAGCTACGCTGAAGGCACGCCGTTCGAGAACCTCCGCGCCTACCTGCGCGCGGTGCAGGAGCTGACGCGCTACGAGTCGTAGCGCCGGACCGCCGGCAGACGCCTACGGGGGCGAGATGACGGGCATCTTGCCGTACCGCTCGAAGTACTCGAACGCCTCTTGGGCCTTCGGAACGGCGGCCAGCCCGGCGAGCTGGCTCCGATCCCGCTTGCCCGCATCCTCCTTGCTGCGGAAGGCGCGCTGGTTCACCTCGCGGGCCAGCGCCATGGTGGTCTCGGCGTCCTTGGTCTTTCCCTCGGCCTGCTGGCGCGTGGCCAGCGTCCGCAGCTCGCCCTCGTAGTCGGCCAGCGCCGCAGCCAGCACGTAGTGGCCCGGAGCGTAGTCCTCGCCGGCCTTGACGGCGGCCTCGGCGAACCGGATCGCGTCCCGCGTCTGCTTGCGCTTCAGGTGCATGAGCGCGAGCCCGGTGAGCGCCTCCGGCGACTCCGGCTTGGCCTCCAGCGCCACCTCGAAGTACGTCTTCGCCCGCTCGTATTGGAAGTCCGCGTCCTTGGATTCCTTCTCCGCCTGCGAGGCGCGGAGGGCCTGGATGCCCTTGTCGATGTACACGTCGAAGAGCATCGGCTCGGTCAAGACCGCCCTCTCGAACGCCCTGTTCGAGGCGTCGAAGTCCTTGGCGAAGTCGTACAGGGCCGCCAGGTAGTACTCCACGTACGGAGAGGCGTCCACCTCGCGGGTCAGGTCCGTCACCAGGGTCCTCAGAACGCCGAGGTCCCGCTTGCGGAGCGCCAGATACGCCTGCGCCAGGCGAACGCCGAGGTTTTGGGAGTCGGACAGCACCGCCTCCTTGAGCGCCTCGTCCGACTTGCCCGGCTCGCTGAGGAACGACAGGAGCATCGCCGTCAGCGCGTGCCCGTAGGCGTCCATCTGCTTCGTTCGGGCGTGCACGTCCAGAACCCCCAGCGCGTCGCGGAATCGGCCGTCGCGCATCAGCGCGTACGCCAGGCGGTTGGCCAACTCCGGCCGACGGTCGTCCTTCTCGAACGCCGGGCGGAGGGCGTTCGCCGCCAGGCGGTACCGACCCAGCAGGATCGCCGTGTCGGCGTAGCGCAGCAGGCTGCTCTCCGAAGGCTGGCCGAACGCCTCGAGCTGGGCCTCCAGCACGGCCTTGCGGGCGCCCACCGCGGCCCTGAGTGCGGCGCCGATCGCTTGGAGGTTCTGCAGGCGGTCGGCGGAAGCTCCCACCCCGAAGGCCCGCTTCAGGTTCACGGCGGACACCAGCTGCAGAGCGGCGGCGTTCTTCGGGTCGGCCGCCAAAACGTCCTCGGCGTACCGCTGCGCACTGTCGTACACCCCCTTGCCGAAGTACGCGCGGGCCATCGCCAGCTTCGCCGGAGCGTAGTTGGGATCGGCCTTCAGCGCCACGCGGGCGGAGTGGATCGCATCGTCCCACTTGCTGTCCTGCAGGCTCTCCTCGGCGGCGCGCACATGGAACTCGGCGCCCTTGGACACGCCGCTGTCGATCCGCACGCGCACCGTCTTCTTCGCGCTGTCGCCCTCGGTCGTGTAGGCGGCGAAGGTCAGGCTCAGGTCGCCCTCCGGCTCGTCCAGCGGGTCGATCTTGAACTCGTACGGCGTGCTGGAGTCGGTGTCGCGCAGATCGTCGCCCACGTAGAACTCCACCTGCGTCACAGGGTCCTCGGCCGTCACGCGCACGCGGATGGTCCGCACCGCGTCGATCGTGTCCCCGTCGGCGATGTTCAGGGAGATCTGAACCGGTTTGGGCGCCAGCGAGGCGACGGACACGAGCCACAGGGCGGCAAGCTTGGCAATCATCGTTGTCGTTCCCCTCGGGTTGCTTTCAGTATGACGGATGAGGACGGCGATTCATTCGCTCACACGGCGGTTTCGCCCCGTTCGCCCGTGCGGATGCGGACGGCGTCGACGATCCTTTCGACGAAGATCTTCCCGTCTCCGGGCTCTCCGGTCCGCGCGTTCTCCTCGATGGCCTGCAGGATCGGTTCCAGGAGGTCCTCGGTCACCACGACCTCGATCCGAGACTTGATCGGGAGGGCCGGCGCCTCGCCGCCCAGCCAGTGGGTGCGCTCGGGCGAGTTGCCGGTGCCGCGGGCGTCCGCCACGTTCATGCCCGTGATGCCCAGGCTCGCGATGGCCGACTTGACCTGCTCGAGCTTGTGCGGACGGATGAACGCGAGGATGCGGACCATCGGTCGCGCCAGTCTACTTGGTCAGCGACCAGATGCGGTGCTTCCGCCAGTGCCGCACCACCCGAACGGAGTAGGTCAGGAAGTTGAGCACGTCCCGGTACAGGTCCACCACCGCGCCCCACTCCTCTTTGGGCAGGCGGCGCGTCAGGACGGCGGCGAGGTCGTACACCAGGTAGAAGAGGTAGCCCGCGTTCCAAACGAGGGCCCACACGGTTGCCGCCGCCCCCAGCCCCAGCTCTCTGCAGACGAGCAGCAGGGCGACCGACGAAGCAGCCAGCGACAGCGCGTACTGGCCCACGAAGCTGTGGTCCCTGCCGCTCGCCAGCGTGTACGCCAGCGAACAGAGAACCCCGGCGAGCGCCGACCAGACCGGCCATCCTTGGCGGGCGAGCGCCCCGGCGGTGAGCCCGAGCATCACCCACAGGAAAGGGGCCAGCGCCACGGAGATCCGGAGGTCCGCCGGATACCCCTTGGCCAGATTCCGCACCGCGCTGAGCGCCAGCAGGGTGGCGAGCGCCGCGATCGCCGGCGCCTCGGCGGGAAGCCATGGCAGCGGCGCCAGAGCCACCAAGGCCACCAGTCCGACGCTGAGCGCGTGGAACACCACGGTGCGGCGGACGAACCGCAGGCACTCGCGGCGGCTCTGCTCGGCCACGTTGCCGGGAATCTCGATCGGCTCGGGGATGAAGGGTGGGACGTTCACCGATCGCGCGCCTCGGGTTCCAAGACCACCGCCGTGCCGTAGGCGATCACCTCCGCCACGCCCGGAGAGACCTCGTTGGCGTCGTACCGCATGGCCAGGATCGCGTTCGCCCCCAGCTCCAGCGCGTGCCGCACCATCAGCTCGTACGCCTCGGCGCGGGCCTTCTCGCACAGCTCGGTGAACAGCGTGATGTTCCCGCCCACCAACGTCTGCAGCGACGCCCCCAGGGTGCCGAGCATCGACCGACTCCGCACCGTGACGCCACGCACCACACCGAGGTAGCGGACCACCCGGTAGCCTTCGAACCGGTCGGCGGTGGTGATCCACGGATGGATGTCCATCACCCGCCGATGCTACCTGCTCAGCTGCGGATGATGGCCGCCCGCAGCGGGTCGAGCCGCCCCACGCCCTCGCGCAGGCCGGCGTGCTCCGGCAGCTCCAAGCGGGGATCCCGCTCCACGATCTCCCGCGCCGCGTCCCGGGCCATCTCCAGCAGTCGGACGTCCCGAACCAGGTCGGCCACGTGCAGCTCCAGGTTTCCGCTCTGGCGCGTGCCCACGATCTCGCCGGGCCCGCGCAGGCGCAGGTCGATCTCCGCGATGCGGAAGCCGTCGTTCGTGTCGACCATCGCCTTCATGCGCTCTTGGGCGTCTTCGGTCGATGCGTCGGCGATCAGCACGCAGAAGCTCTGGTGGGTGCCGCGACCCACCCGCCCGCGGAGCTGATGCAGCTGGCTCAGACCGAACCGGTTGGCATCCTCGATCACCATCACGCTGGCGTTGGGCACGTCCACGCCCACCTCGATCACCGTGGTGCTCACCAGGATGTCCAGCTCCCCCCGCCGGAACCGCTCCATGGTCTCCTCCTTGTCCTTGGGCTTCATCTGGCCGTGCAGGAGTCCGACTCGGAGGTCCGGGAACACCTCTTGGCTGAGGTGGCGGTGCAGCTCCTCGGCGGCCTGCGCCTGCATCTTCTCGCTCTCGGAGACCATCGGGCAGACGACGTAGGCCTGGCGCCCTCGCTCCACCAGCTTGCGCACCCCCGCATACACGTCCGCGCGCTTCTCCGGCGGCTTCCAGTGGGTGGTGACCGGCGTCCGGCCCGGCGGCAGCTCGTCCAGCTTCGACACGTCCATGTCGCCGTGCAGCGTCATGGTCAGGGTCCGAGGGATCGGCGTGGCGGTCATGACCAGAACGTCCGGGCTGCCGAAGCCCTTCTCGCGGAGCGCGGCCCTCTGGAGCACCCCGAACCGGTGCTGCTCGTCGATCACCACCAGTCCCAGGCGGTCGAAGCCGACGTCCTCCTGCACCAGCGCGTGCGTGCCCACCGCGATCGGCGACTGGCCGGTGCGCACCAGGTTCCTGGCGCTCTCCTTCTGGCGCTTGGTCAGCTTGCCCACGAGCAGCGTCACATGGATGCCCAGCGGGTCGAACAGCCGCCTCAGGTTGGCGTAGTGCTGCTCCGCCAGAATCTCCGTCGGGGCCATCATCGCCGCCTGGAAGCCCGAGCGCACGGCCGCCAGCATCGCGCACGCCGCCACGGCGGTCTTGCCCGATCCCACGTCGCCCTGCACCAGGCGGTTCATCGGGTGGGGCTTCTCCATATCCTCGAAGATCTCGCCGATCACCCTCTTCTGCGCCCCGGTCAGCTCGAACGGCAGCATGCGGCGGATCTCCTCCCAAAGGCGCTCGCGCAGGACGGAGATGGGGAACGAGGTGCCCTCCTCCTGCAGGGTTTCGGCCCGGCGCATCGCCAGCAGCAGCTGCAGATACAGGAACTCCTCGAACGCCAGCCGGTCGCGGGCGACCGTCGCTTGGTCCAGCTCGGCCGGGAAGTGCACGTGGCGGAGGCACCAGCTCAGCGGCCGCAGGCCGAACCGCCTCCTGAGGTCCGCGGGCAGGGGATCCGGCACGGCTTCCGCGTACCGCTCCACAGCCCCCCGGGCGGCGCGGCGGACCGTCTTCTGCTGCAGCCCCTCGGTGAGGGGATAAACCGGGACGATGCGCGCGAAGTCGGCCGCGTCCTCCTCGTCCTCGATGGTCTCGTACTCGGGGCTGTTCATCTCCAGCGCCCAGTCGCCCATGCGGACCTGGCCGAAGGCGACCATCTCGCCGCGGTAGGTTTCCAGCTTGCGCGACACCCAGGGCTGGTTGAACCACACCAGCTTGATGCTGCCGGTGCCGTCGTCCAGCACCGCGGACTGGATGACCATGCCGGAGCGGGCCCGGCGGGCCTCGAAGTCGCGCACGAATCCCCGCACCGTGACGAACTCGCCGACCCGCGCCTGGGCGATCGGAGGGAGCTTCGTGCGGTCCTCGTAGCGGCGGGGAAGGTGGTACAGCAGGTCCCGCGCCGTTCGAAGGCCGAGCTTGCCGAGAAGAGGCGCCACCTTGGGCCCGACGCCCTTCACATACTGGATGTCCACGTCGAGCGGGGACGGGGCTTGCATCGTCCTAGTACAAGACGGAAGCCGGGCCTTCGCGGTTGCCCGCCAGCCGGGCGCGGGTACGCTGGCGCCATGCCGGACGACGAGCAGAGGCCCGCGGAGCCGTCCGACGGGGCGAAGCCCGAGCGAGAGCCCGATCCCGAGCTCGACGAGCTGGAGCGGAAAATGGAGGCTCTGGGAACCAGGGCGCGCCAAGCCCGGGGCGAGCACGAGCGCTCGAAGGAGCGGAGCAAGCCCTCGCTGGGCGACTCGGCGCACGGCGTCGGGTACGGGCTCACCATCGCGTACACCATCCTCGGCGTGCCGATGCTGGGCGTGCTGGTCGGCTGGATCCTGGACCAGCGCGCCGGCACGGGCCAGCTGTTCACCGGGCTGGGGGTCACGATCGGATCCGTGGTGGCCCTTGTGGCGGTGGCGGTGCAGATCTCCCGGTTCGAGAAGCGGCGGTGAGGAGGCTGCTCGTTCCAGCGCTCGTCTTGGCGGCCGCGGGCGGCTGGATCTGGGCCTGGCGGCACGGCGGAGGGGCCGCGGGCGGGTTCTTGCTCGGGGTGGTCGGCACGGCGGCTGTCCAGG